>Ga0256407_10001303_pt1 | contig 53511 bp, 34 predicted proteins | sample RumenRJG_04DNA_FD_193489 | JGI IMG/M metagenome (GOLD analysis project Ga0256407, IMG submission 193489) | Bovine rumen microbial communities from Lethbridge, Alberta, Canada - RJG_04 | ecosystem: Host-associated > Mammals > Digestive system > Stomach > Rumen | place: Canada: Alberta... | reverse complement strand
GTAAAGCGGACAGTGAGCACACTGCCCTTGGGCTGCTCCAAGTGCTTTTCGAGCAGGATTTCCTCATCATTCACGAAGGTATTGTAACCATTCGTCTTGACGTCTATCAGACAGTATTCCGTGCCACTGGTGTTCTCCTCTGCTATATTGCAGAACTGCTGCCAATAATCCAAGTGCAGATACTTGTTCTTCTGACCCTCAGGCACATACAACGTACCGAGATAGAAGGCGACAGACGGGAAATAGTTGTTCCACCGGCTTAGCTCGTCCAACTTGTCAGTGCGCAGATAGACACGGTTGAGACTGCAGCAGTTCTTGAAAGCCTCATAGCCCAGCCGTTCCATATTCGGACCCAGCACTACCGACTGCAACCCGCTGCTCTCAAAGGCATTGGCACCGATTCGGCTCACCGTTTCCGGCAAATCCAGCTGTTTCAGGTTCTTACACCCCTCAAACGCCCTTTCAGGAATGACCGCAAGGGCGATGTGCTCCCAGTTGACCGTTTCCAACGCCGTACACCCGCTGAATACCTCCTCGCCAAGCGTTTTCAGTGTTGCCGGAATAGTCACACTGCGCAAACCAGAACATTGTTTGAAACACCCTTTGCCTATCGTGGTAACCGTTGCCGGCACAATCATCTCCTCAAACCGTTCGCAACGGTTAAACTCGTAGTCGCCCACTGTCTCAATCACGTCATTCCAATGGAATTCCTTCAGCTGCGTGCAGCCTTCGAAATTACCATCCCCTAGCGTCCTCAGACTGTCGGGCAGCGTGAAACTCTCCAATGCCGTACAGTTCAGGAAATTGGTGTAACCCATGGAAGTCATCGTCTTGGGAAGTACAACCTCTTTCAGATTCTTACACCATTCGAAACACCCGTACGACAGCGCTTTCATCGTCTCAGGAAGCCTGACACGCTCCAGCGAATCACAGAAACCGAACGCATATTCACCTATAGCCGTCACCTTCAGCTGCCGGCCGTCGTAAGTCACAGATTCGGGAATCACCAGATTGCCCTTCACCTTCGTGTTTCCGTAATTATAGCCCACTTGAGCCGTGGTGTCCGTCAGACAAGAGTATTTGATGCCTTCATACTCAAATTCCTGAGCTAATGCTGGTCTGCAGACTAGCACACAAAAGCTCAACAAAACAAGAATTCTGTTCTTCATCATACAATCATTTTGTAATTTCGACCTGCTAAAGCTGCGATTAAGCAAAGACCATCGAACTTGCTCGAATAGGCTAAGCTTGAGTAGCTTCGCACGCTAACAACATGCAAAGGTATAAATAATAATTGAGACTACCAAACAATAGCCTCAGTTTTTGTAGTCGCTCATTAAATACTACCTGCGTCTCGTCACTTTACTGACTGAGCGATCTGCTCCCTAATCGTTGGGCACGATTCAAGCAATGTCGACCCGACATTGGCGGGCAGATTGAGGGTACGAAATACGGCAGTCACGTCGTCGGACACTTCGGTGTCGAGCGCGAAGACACAATAACGCTGCTGAACCTTGAGCGACTGAAATGGGGCAATTTCGAACTCCGCGACGTACATTGCATCACCGTACAAGGCGATTCCCACATCGGCGCCCCGTTGCTGATGCATGGCGTAATGATCATCAACCCCTTCCGCAAACGCCTCGTCTTCCAACCCTACGACTCACACTAGTCCCACAATCCCTCTAGAAGATTGCTGCAATTTTACGGATTTTCTCCAATCGCTTCATGAAGGAGTGGTCCTGCTTCATTTTCTGCATATTGTAATCTGCCTGCAGACCTATCCAAATGTTTGCATCTGTGCCAAGCGCAGCCTCCAACAACAAGGCGTATTCTGTTGTTACAGGACGTTTGCCATTCAGAATCTCGTTAAACACAGTATAGGACACGCCCATCTGCTGGGCCAAATCTTTCTGAGTAAGGCCACGCGCTACAATCTCATCTTTTATCATCTCGCCGGGATGAATCAACATAGACGACATCATATTGTTTGCTGTTTTCTCTTTTATGTTTGGGTGCAAAGATAATAAATAATCCGTAACTTCGCAAAAATCGAATTACTTTTTCATCGTATGGCTTAATAAAAAGGAAAACGCCCTCCGAAATCATAAGATTCCGCAAGCCTTAATGAACTTGCGGAATGCGACGCCACACTTCGCACCTTTAGGTCGAAGAATCTTGCTTTATCTCCAGAAATGATCCGGGGTTCCGACTTCCTCAAACTATACAAATAGTTCTCCCATTGCCGCTGACAACGAAACTTTACATCTGTCACATATATCGGTAATAGTTGCTCCGTTATGCGACAATCCATAGAAATTGTCCTCACTGATGAGTACATATTCCCATTCACGATTCATTCGCTCTTCAGCTTTTAGTTCGTTTATCTTACGAGTCCATTCTACAGCAGCCGTTTGTTTTTGTCGCACATTCTTGTCAAAGAGTTTATCGTTGCCTTTCGTTTCAATCAAATACACTTTTTGAGCTGTAGCTACGATGAAGTCAGGATGATAGGTTGCCATCAGTCCATCCTTTCGCATATAATAGATAACGGCAAACGGATGCATATTCTCACTTATCTTCAGGAAACGTTCCACTTCACCGTCTTTATCAAGGAAATCAATAAAGGCCCTTTCCAATCCTCCTCCATGAGCAGGATAACCCTGTCGCTCATAAATGCATTTATGTACCTCCACTGAGAATGATTCTCTCATCTTTATTTCTGACACAGATGAGAATCGCGTATGCACAACTTGAGCATCTGTTGTCATGATGTTCTGCTGCATATTGAAGATAGCACGAGCCATTTCTTCTATAATATGTTTCGTGACAATGGCATCTTTCGACAACAATATCTTCCAGTCGCTTCCATTAAAAGGATTAAATGGCTGACCAAACAATCGAGTGCGAATATATCTGTCAACAACAGCAATCGTTCTTGCCTCGTTGATTTGCAGGTTAGGCACCGGCATCTCACGATGGGAAGTCACCCTGTCAAATCGCAACGTGATAGTTCTGAGCAGTTTCTGCAAATACTCATTATAGCTGGTGGCCGAAAACAGATTTGCAGTTACCTTATATCGTCCGAACTGTGTCTTACTAATGGCTTCCTGCGAAATGAATGTTTCACCGTCTTGTGCCAAGAACTGCCGTAGCTTCTCCAAAGGAAAGGCTATGAAAGGTTGCAAGCTATTGATGTCTATCTCTACATCCTCTAATTCTTCCTCTGCCTCTCTCACTATCATCGGCCATTCAAAGTCAAACTGCTCGTAATCTTCACGAAGGCCCACTCTTATCAAGTCGCCGGTAGAGCCACCTTCGCCAGCTTCACCAGTATCTTCAATAGCCAAACCTTGTGCGAACAACTCCTCATAGAATTGTATAAAGGCAGGATGCTCAATAATGCTGAGCATATCGATATATGTCGAAGGCTGAGTATGTAGCTGTAATACTCGCTTGCGGTCAAATTCCTTGATGCTTTGGTATTCTGGTTCTCTCCACATCAGGCGCAGGCCCCTACCGATTATCTGTTCCAACAAGATGGGTGCTTCAGATGAACGCAAAGGAACTATCACGCAGATATTGTTCACATCGAAACCCTCTCTCAGCATCAGTACAGAGATAATCACCTTGGGCTTCTTGTACTTGTCGATATTAAACAGCTTTTCTTTTGTCTGCTTCCATTCTTCTTCAGACACTTCGCCCTTGGCATTACTGTCTATCGTGACTACTTCGTCTTGCGACAATCCATCTTCCATCATTAATTGCGAAACAAAGGGAGCGACAGAAGTATCTTCGCAGATAACAAGCATTTTGGGATTCTTCTTTTCATCGACAGACGTAAACTCATCCTCCAGTTTCTTCAGTTTCGCTAATCCTGCTCGAAGCATCAGTCGCTGACCATCACTAAGATCGCACACTTTATTTCTTTCATCACGAACTGCTTTATAGTCTAAGTGCTCCAGTTCTGTCAACTCCTGACGTCGATCTAACAACAGTGTTTTCACCAAGCCCTTACGCATAGCTGTGGCCAAATCGAAATCGACAACGATGTGGGGAAAGTAAACCTTCTGCACCTTCTTGCCGGAGCCTCGCTGATCGTATGGTGTAGCAGAGAAGTCTATCTGGAAGAATCTTTCTCCTTTATTTTCTGCGATTACGTTCAATCCTTTCTGCCATTCCACCTCCTCTATCTCACCATTACGTTTCAATTCGTGGATATGATGGGCCTCATCATTAATCACCATAATGTCATCAAGACTGGCAAGATATTCCAGTTCAGAACCTCTCAGGTATCTTCTGTCCAACATTCCCAAATCATTACCAGCAGCCTTACCAGGACGGATAGGTAACAACTTGTTGATGATGGCAGGCACGTCATTTTCTTCATCCTCTATCTCATCCTCCATCTGATTCTCAAACAGATGCCAGTTGGTCAGAGCTATCAATCCATCGCCAGTGGTCTTCCGTCCTATACCATCTTCTTTGGTAACGACATTATTCTGAATGAACGAAAACACTTCTTGACGATAATGTACTGGGATAAAGACCTCCTGATTCATATAGAAATCATTCGTCTCAATATCCCGTTCTTCCGTTCCTTCCTTCAAACGTCCACAAAAAGCATCCAGCAAACGGTCATAGACAATAAGGCCAGGCGCTACAAGCAGGAAGTTCTTTGTAAACCTTCCACTCTTCACATCCTCGTGTCTGGCATTCAGTATTTGCCAAATCAACAAGGCATGCATTACCCATGTCTTACCTGTTCCTGTTGCCATCTTAACAGCATATTTGGGCATCTGGTATTTCTGCTGGTTCAGCGTTGTCAAGTCCGACAATGCCATCATGTCTGGCATCAACCGTTCGTAATACTCCAATACATTCTTGGCTTTCAACACCTCGTGCAGATACACGATATTCAGAATAGCCTGGCGCTGTCCCGCATGAAAGTTACAATTTCTCAACGAGCAATATTCCTCAGAAAACCAGAACTTCAGCAACTCCTGTGTGGTTGGTGTTACCTGCTCCAGCAGTTCACCACTCTCCCAAGTCTCATTTACCGTCTCACTCAGTCGTTTTGCCAACTCAAGCGAAGTATTTACGTTGTTTGTCTTCATACGCTCTCAACTACTTGACTTTCAAAACCAAACACATCCACAGCCTTAATGCACACCTGTCGATGGTCTTTTCTCGGCACTCTCAGACGAGTCTTATAGACACAATGTAGCGGGTCGTTGTCATTCTCCATATTCTCCCGATAGTCCTGCCAAGTAGAGCGGAAGGTCACGCCGTCGTAGTCGGGGTCGATGCTCCAGTATTCTATCAGCGACAATGGGTCACGCTCCAACACCTGTTGCAGTTTCTCCTTATCCTTATCGTCCAAAGGAATATTATCAGGAGACAGCAATACGTAGTTCTCCAACTCGACATCAATCTCATCATTTTCGCCAGCCGATGTAACGACCAAGGGCTTCGCCACCAAGTACTGTAATGACGAGAAACGCACCGACCTGTCGTCTATCAGTTTCTTATAGCCTTTCTTGGCCAGTTTGTCTAACAGGTCAGGTGGAATCACCAATACCTCTACCTTCGATGATTCATACTTCTGTATAGCTTGTGATATATCGAAAGCAAAGTTCCAGCCAAGCACAACCACTTTTTCCCAATCGCCACCAAGCAATGAGGCTTTTGCTTCTACTGCTTTTCGGATGGTCGCAGCTGTTGTCAAACGATTAGGAGAATCAACCATTACCAATGTTCGCGTACCTTTTATATATCCAAAGTTTCTGTCGTTCGTCTGTTCAGGCGTAAAGGGCAAAGCGCCATAAAGCCCCAACACCACTTGGCTCAGATCGCCCACATGTTTATACCGTTTGTTGTTCTTGAATGCTTCCTTCTGATAGTCACCAATACTCTGATATAAGAAGGGCTTTACTTCCTGGTCAATAAATCGCTTGCGCATCACTAATGAGGCGGGCTTGCCAATGTCACAGGTAATCCATCTCCTGCCTAAACGCTCTGCCACAGCAGCCGTTGTGCCACTACCTCCGAAGAAGTCGCAGATTAAAGAACCTTTATTGGATGATGCATTTATTATACGCTCTAAAAGAGCCTCTGGTTTTTGTGTTTTATAATTACAATTTTCAGGACTTATCGGGTTAAGCATGCTAACATACCAAACATCACCAATTGTTCTGCCATTAAATTCTGCAATAACATCATCTTCATTAGGATTTCTACCATTGTCTTTAATGAAATGATTTAAATAAGGCATAAATTTTCCGTCATCATACGGAGCGTTCTTACCATATATTTTCCCATTAACTATATATTTACTCCATCTCTTGATTACACCTTTTTCAGTTTTCTCTTCTTCGTATAAACGATTAAAAATATAGTTGTTACAGGCATTTTTCACATAGAAAAGTATACTTTGGCTTCTGTGTGGATAATATGTTTTGGGTTCCACCCAAGAACCTTGATATTCCCATGTGATATCGTCCCTAAAGTTTTCTTTTCCCAAAATGTCATCTAACAATATTTTCAGATAGTGCCCTATATGCCAGTCAATATGAACATAAATTGAACCTCTCTCAGAAAGCAACTCTTTCATCAAAACTAATCTGGGATAAATATATCTCAAATAGCTTATGGTACCTTCTTCCCATAAATCTACATAACCAAATTGTTCAAGGACTGTTGGCTTTTGTTGTACTTTACCATTTGGAAGAGTGATACTTGTGCGATAATCAGCTTTTGAATCAAAAGGCGGGTCAATATAAATAAGGTCAACCTTACCTCGAAGCGAAGGAAGTCCCGTCTGGGCATCTCCAGCAAGGAGCGCTTGCATAGCTAAGAGGTTATCACCATAGATAAGGCGGTTCATCCACTCGCCATTGCCACCAGCCATATTAAAGGCATTAGGAATCTGAGGCGTACTTCCTTTGAACAGTCCGCTTACATCCTTACTTGGTAACACTAGTTCATTGGTCTGCAACCCAATCTGCGTACCACTACTTAGCCGCTCCAATATCTGTGCAGCCTCACGTCTGCCTTCGCTCACAATACGAGGCAGCTCTTCAATCAACGACTTCGTCATACGATAGCATCAATAATAAAAGTTGTCCTTTGTTGTTTAAGTTGTCTTTTATATCAATGCGTCAAGCCAATAAACAAACCGATTCCTACAAGCACCTTCCTCGTGTATAGACACAAGAAGTGGACGAATCCCCGTCCAACGTTCAAGGTACTTGCAGGAAACCTACGCTTACAAGACAGGAAAACGCCCACTGATACCAGTGAGCGCAACCATTATCATGTAAACGTGTTCTTTCCACCTGCAAGTTTCTGAACGTTTTGAATAATAGCCAACGCTAATGTTTAACCCTCAAAAGTCATACCGGCACCTCCACCGAGGCTGTTCTTGCTGTTGCAAGCGTCCAAAAGGACTATGAGCCGATACTTGCTGCAAAGATAGTATATTTTTTTTATAATCACAACTTTTCCGCAACTTTTTCTTCTTTTTCTTTTGTACCCGCCTTTTTGCCAGCGTCTGCAAGTGTGGTGTTCTCTGCAAGCAGAATGAGGCGTTGCGAGGCAATGCAATCCGCTATGTATTCATATAAAGTAAAAAAGTTATGAAATCTCTTCCACTTCCACTAAAAATGCTCGGATTAGCAGTATTTACTAGCTATTCGGAAGATAGAAGAGAAAATTTGTCTTCCACATGTCTTCCATCTTTTCGAGTATCTCTAATGAATGAACAAGTGCCACTTCTCGGAAAATAAATGGCTCTTATTCAGAAATAAGTGGCACTTATTCACAAATAACCAAGGGTTATTGACGAGCAATTTGACATTGACTCGTCACCTTACGGGCTGAGCTCTGCTCCCTGTTGTATGGACGACAGCAGGGAAGTGTCAAGCCGACAGCAGGGAGGAGAGTGACGGTTAGCAGGGAAGGTGTTGGCGTTTGCCTGCTTCCCAAGGACGCGCGGTTTGCTTACTGCTCGCTGTTAGTTTGCTTACTGGGAACCATGACTCCACCCAATCGCTCGGAGTTCCTTTAGGCAAAGGAAAAGCGGAGGGGTTAGTGTTACCATAACACTCCACCCGACACTCCACCCGACACTACACCTAACACCCCACCCAAGACTCAACCCAGTTAAGTATGCTTTAACAGATTTCGCAACGAAATTTCAAAGCTATTTGGGTGGAGTGTTAGGTTGGGTCATTGGTTGGGTGTTGGGGTTACTGTTTCAGCAACACCCACCCTAGTGGAAGCCTTCTATTTATTGGCATTCCGACAAATCGGGGTTACTCTTGGCTCTTTTTTGCGCCCTGCCTAGGAAAATTTTGCGCCCTGCCCAGAGAAAAAAATATTCCCTGCCCAGGGAGTTCAAGTATTAATGCTAACAATTGCTACTATTAATGCTCGCAATTGTTACCTTTAATGCTCGCAATTGCCACCATTAATGCACTGGCAACTAAAGTCGGCTCCAATACTTTCGGAGAAATCAAAAATACTCCGGAAGTATTCAAAATTACTTTCGGAGTATTTGGGAATACGCACGGAGGCCAACTCCGTTAGCTAAGTACCCCGACCGCGAATCGAACGCGGAACTAAGTCTTAGGAGGACCTTGTTATATCCATTTAACTATCAGGGCATGCAAATTTCCGTACTTTGCGCTGCAAAGGTACAAAATAAGTAGCAAAGGAACAAATTATTATATGCAAAAAATTTGACTTTGTCGAATTTTCTCGCGACTCAGCAGAGAAAATGCAGGCATATCTCTGCTTTCGCTGCTCGAAAATTTGGTATTGTTCTCGTTTATTCGTATCTTTGCAGACGATGAGAGCGATAATGATACTGATGATGATGTGGATGGGACTGCATGGAGTGTGGTCACAACCGCTGTGCAGTGTCACAAAATATAACGAGGCCGATGGCGTGCCGTCGAGCCATCTTACGCAACTGTTGCAAGACGAGCAGGGCTACATGTGGTTTGCCACATGGAATGGTTTGTGCCGCTATGACGGCTATGAGTTCCAGACGTTTAAGCCAGCCGTGGGCGACGGCTGTCACATGACGACCGACCGCATCCGTAATATCGATTTATTGCCTCATGGCATGATTCTTTGTCGTGTGGACGAGGATTATTTCATGTTCAGTCTTCACGATTATCGTTTTCGCGACTTGACAGAAGAAGAACAGAAACACACTACAGAATGGAGTAAAAAGTATCGGCAGAGTCAGTCGATGTTGAAAGGAAGGAATATGTCGTGGACGGATAATTACCAGACACGATGGACACTCAACAGTAACGGATGCCTGACATATCGCCATAAGGAGACGGGACAGGAAGTGCCTTATCAGCTACCCATGACGTTGGGGGATTTGGGCTTTGCGTTGGTAGACCTACAAGGTAATTTATGGGTAACGGACTACGGCAATATCTATAAGTTCACTACAAGTCTGCAGCATACCCAACGACTACCTATCGAACCGCGTGAGGAAGTGAAATGTCTGTTTGCCGACCAGCAAGGACGCTACTGGGTGGCAACGAAGGGCGATCAGGCTCTGCGTATCTATAGTGGTAGTGACGACAGATTGCTGGGCTACCTAGGACCTGACGGGCGAATCCATCAGAGCTATACCCGCTTTGGTGCTGCTGTCTATTGTATGCACCAATCAAAAGACGGTACGCTCTGGTTGGGCAGCAAGCCCGACGGTCTCTTCCGACTGCAACCGACATCTGCCGAAACGTTCAAAGTCGACCATTTCACCGACATTCCGATGACAGATGTCTATCATATCACTGAGGACAGATTTGGACGTCTTTGGGTGGCTATGTTAGGTGGCGGTCTTTGCTATACCAGTCATCCAGATGCAAAAAAGCCCGATTTCATCGAGCCGAAGCAGTTTCCGAAGGAAGATGGCCAGCGTGTACGCTATCTGTACTTTACCAAAAATGATTTCATGTTAGCAGCTACAGGTAACGGCTTGTGGGTATCTCGTATAGAACAGGATGCCAATAAGATGCAGTTCCGGCTGCATCAGCGTGAAAGCGAGCGTGCCGGCAGTCTGAGTTGTAGTGCAACGATGGATGTCGTGCAGGATGCCGAAGGGCGGTTGTATGTAAGTACTGAAAGCGGTGGTATCAATCAAATCATGTCCTCGAACTTGATGACGGATACACTCAATTTCCGCCATTTCAACGAGATATTCCACGCACAAGGCAACGATATCGTACAATCGTTGACGATTCTGCCAGACCATCGATTGATGGCTGTGGGCAGTCATCAGCTGATGCTGATAGACAGCATATGTCATGGCCAAGTATTGGATGCTCATCATTTTCAGGATGACTATCGCTTCAGCGAGGCTCATCCCCTGGCATTGAGAAACAACCGTTGGTTGTTCGGACTGATGGATGGCGCTTTTGTGACGGACATGCAACAGATGGCCACGAATACCATCAAGCCTCGACTGGTGCTGACCAGCGCCTCCGTACAGGGTGGAAAGAGCGATTTTTCCGTTGAAATGGCCGATTCCATCGTGCTTCGCGCTGACGAACGCGATGTAACAGTACGCTTTGCGGCCCTCGACTATAGTGCTGCTGAACGCATCAATTATGCTTTCCGACTATCGCCAGACAGTCAGTGGAATTATATTGGTCAAGACCGTTCGGCCACACTGCTCGACCTGGAGCCAGGCACCTACCTTTTGGAGATTCGTTCGACGAATGCCGATGGTGAGTGGCAGGAAAATGTTCGCGCCATTACCATCATCGTAACGCCAACATTTTGGGAGTCGTTATGGGGTCGCCTGCTCATTCTGCTGCTGATTATAGGTACAATAGCTGCTATAGTCTATACCTTATTATATATAAGGCGCATCAAACGACAGCAACGTGAGACGCTTGAAAAGTATCTGGCACTGATAGAAGTTAGAGAAGAGGGAGAAGCCGTTCAACCTGAAGGTCGAAGTGTGGCACGCAATAAAGAAGCCATTGACCCGATGCTGGAGCGTGTGATGACATTTATTGAGGAACACATATCAGACAGCGACATCGGTGTGGGCGATATGGCGTCGGCTGCTGCCACCAGTCGTAGCGGACTGCAACGCAAGTTGAAGCAGGCGATGGGCATTACGCCACAGGATCTGTTGCGCGAGGCCCGCATCAAGCGAGCCTGCCAGCTGCTTCAAACGACAGACAAGACAGTAGCAGAAATTGCCTACGCTTCCGGCTTCACTGATCCGAAGTACTTTAGTCGCTGTTTCAAACAGAGCACAGGACAATCGCCTACAGAGTATAAAAATGCGTCAAACGGGTAGTATTTTTGCGTCAAACGAGCTGTTTGACGCATTTTTTATACACCGTTGGAGCATTTTTACCCCGTCCACATAACGCTGATGGTGTAACTTTGCGGCAGAAAACCAAAAGTAACATTATCAGATTTAAATATGAAAACAAAACTACTATCTCTTTTGAGTGCTATCGTACTGCTTACAGCTACGGGTAACGCAAAGAAAGTTCACACACTGGGTGACTCGACAATGGCACCCTACGACGAATCGGCTACGGTGACCCGTGGCTGGGGTATGTATTTCGGCCAATTTCTGACCAACGGCTGGACTTCTATTAATTACGCAAAGGGCGGGCGTGACTCGCGCGGAGGCTACAACGAACTGTGGCAGACCGCCAAGAAGAACGTTGAGGCTGGCGACTACGTCATCATCACCTTCGGTCATAACGACGAAAAGATAAACGGTATGGACCGCGACGAGGTGTATCAATACTACGTCAGTAAAGGGATGACCACTGAAGCTGCAGCGCTAGACTCGCGTGGAACTACACCTTCGGATACCTATAAGAAATGGTTGGGAAAAATCGTGGACGAGGTTATTGCCAAGGGTGCTACGCCCATCATCTGTTCACCCGTATGCCGCAGCTACATGGACGGCAACGGTAAGGTGCAGCGCAATGGTCGTCACGACTTGGGCGACAAGTTCTCGGTACTGACAGCCGACGGCATCAAGGAAAACCAGAAAGTAGGTGCAGATGATCACCTGATGGATTATGCCTACCATTCACAAAAGCTCGCTGAAGAGAAGAACGTAGCCTTTATCGATTTGACTACCGCCACCAAGAACCTGTATGAGAGTTATGGTACGCGTGCGAAATGTGAGGCTGCACTATTCGACGGGCAGGGTTCCACCCACTTTAATACTACGGGAGCACTGCTGGTGGCTCGCGAGTGTGCACGACTGATGAAGGCCCAGGGTATTCTGGCAGAGAATATCACGTTGCCTACCGACCTGAGCGTTTCGCCAGCTATGGCAGATCTTGGCGAGGCCTACAAGGGACAGACGTTGCAGAAGGAGTTTACCATCAATGGCTTCGGATTGTCACCCGAGGAGGGTACCGTCACCATTCAAGCCACCAACGGCATCCAGCTGTCGTTTGACAAGAAAGACTGGCAGCAGATGCTAAGCGTCGACTACACCGCCGCAACGCTCATCAAGACTTTCTGTGCCCAACTGACACTGACAGAGAACGGCGAGACAAGTGGAACCATCACGTTGAAGCAGGGCGATAAGACCATCGAGATTCCCGTCACAGCTACGGCCGTGGTATTAGACGGGGGAGCAGAGGTAAAGGCCTACTGGCGACTGGAGGCTGACGATAACTACGAGCTGACTGGCCCTGCCGTTGTCACTCCCGAGAGTTTTACGGGCATGTACGTACAGCGCTACAGCAATCCCAATGCCAACACCGTATGGCCTGATTGGACGGGCTATGATGCTTCGCGCAAGATGCAGCGCAACTTGCTGACTGGTGATGCTTGGCCTGCAGATGAAATCGACGATAATCCTGAGCGTTATATCCAGTGGGGCATTAAGCCTGCCGAAGGTATGGAGCTGAAGATTGACGCTATCTCGCTCTTCCTTTGCGGAGCTGGCGGAAGCGGTATGTGTGCACACGTCTACTACTCTACCGATAACTTTGCCACTCGCACCACCATTTTCGAGGGCAAGAAGATGACCGCCAACAATCCACAGTATGTCGAGGTCAAACCTGTACTGACCGTTAAAGATGGTCAGGAACTGCTCGTCCGCGTCTATCCCTGGTACAATGGTGCCGCTACCGGCAAGACCATCTGTCTCTCCGACCTGACTATTCATGGTGTGGCGGTCGATAATACAACAGGCATCAGCACTCAGCCAAATGCCCTCGCAACGCCACACTCTCAAAGAGAGAACAGCCAAAAGTCAATCGCTTTTTTTACCGTTGACGGTCGCGGTCACACGCAGATGCAGCGCGGCCTGAATATCGTCCGCGTGCAGGACGGAAGCATCAAAAAAATCATTTACTAATTTTACATACCAAAACTTATTTCTATGAAAAGTAAATTTTTCTTCAACGCAATGTTAGTTATGTTAGTTTTGCTCTTCGCACTGCTGCCTCTCACAGCAGCAGGCCAGAGTGTCGACGAAAAGGACTTTACCCTCTCTTGGCCCTTAGGAAAGGGAGCGGACGATGCTACGGCAGCCGAAGTAAAGACAGCTGGTCTGTTTAGTGTTGCCGAGTTCGATTACGGCAAACTGATTATTTCGCAGATGCGCACAGCCGACACTTCCAAGCAGACCCTCTACAAACCATCAGTCAATAATGCCGGAACACCTAATGACGATGATGTGCTGACATTCACTATCAAGCCCAAGAAAGGACTGACGTTTACGCCAAAGTTTTTTAGCTTTGAATCATCGAAATGGGGAACCGGTGGCGGAAAGTTCGACGTAGTTGCCATTGCCGGTGGCACGGAGAAGATACTTGCCGAGGCTTTCAGCCCCGCACGCAACAATGAGTTCTCAGCGCTGAACTACGACCTTTCAGGTGTGACGGTCGATGCTAACGGACTGGTACTGAAAATCAAGGTCTATGGTTTGGCTTCCAACAAGGAGTATGGCTTTGGCAATGTGGTCGTGACGGGCGACATTCAGGGTACTCCTGAGGCTGTTCCCGTCTATACCATGAGTGTTAAACTGGGCACTGAGGGTGCAGGTACCGTATCGTGCAACCCTGCCGGCAGCGAGTTCGACGAGGGCACACAACTCACAGTGAAAGCCACCGAGAACTTCGGCTATCACTTTGCCGCCTGGACCGACGGCGAGGGCAACGAGGTGTCGAAGGAGAACCCCTATACCTTTGACATCAAGCAGAACACAACATTAGTGGCAACCTATACGAAGAATAACGTCTATGCCCTGAACGTGCAATTAGAGGGTGGTGCCAACGCCAACCTCGTGCAGTTCCAGCCTGAGGGCCACGTCGAAGATGGCATCCACCACTACGAAGAGGGTACCGATGTGAAGTTGATGGCACAGAACAACCGCATCCTGACCTTCACCAACTGGGAAGGCGACGCTACGGGGACCAATGCCGAGGCAGAACTGAAGATGGACGGAGAGAAGAACGTCAAGGCCGTGTTCTCAGCCACCGACTTTATCGTGGGATGGGACTTTTATCAGGATAACCCCAAGTCCGACCGTGCTGCCGACTACAAGGCCGACACGGAGAATGCCGGACTGCTGCAACTGCGCCAGGCCGACGGCACCACCACCAGCTGGTTGGCTAATGGCGTGGCTGCCGGCAAGGTGAACGGCAAATACGGCATCCGCTGCTGGCGCCCCATCACCGACAACTGGTATTTCCAGCTGCAGTTCTCGTCGAAGGGCTACCAAAACCTGAAACTCTCGGCATCGGTCGGTGACGACTATAACGCCTACAGTGTCATCAACGCCCAGTACAGCACAGATGGCGAGACATTCACCACCTTCGGCACTTACAACCTGCCCAACCGTGGCTGGGATTCGCAGGAGTTTGACCTACCCGCAGAGGCTGCTGACAAAGACCGAGTCTACATCCGTTTCCTGCCCGACTACACATCGCCCAAGACGGGTGTAGAAAGTAACAATGACGGCCTGTCACTGGCTGAACTCTTCGTACTTGCCGACGCTACAGGTGCTGCCGACGAGGTGGCAACCCTCGTGTCGAGCAATCCTGAGCAGGATGCTACAGGTGTCTCGGCCAGCGGAAGCGTTATCCTGACCTTTGATAACAAGATTAAGTCCGGCGAGGGCAAGGCCACGTTAAACGGCGAAGAGATTACCCCCATCATCAGTGGCAAAACAGCCGTCTTCAAGTACATAGGACTGAAATATGCTACCCAGTACACGTTCTCTATGCCCGAAGGCGTACTCGTCAGCCGCAGCGGTAAACCCGTCGCAGCGGCAGAAATCACCTTCACCACCATGGAGCGCCAGCAGCCCGAGGCCAAACTCTACGATGCCGTGGTGGCTCAGGACGGAAGTGGTGACTACAAGACCTTGCAGGAAGCCATCGACAAGGCTCCCGCAGGCCGTGCCAAGCCCTGGCTTATCTTCGTGAAGAATGGACGCTACAACGAGCACATCGACATTCCCGCCACGAAGACTCATCTGCACATCATTGGTCAGCAGCGCGACAAGACCGTCATCTATGACAATCGCCTCTGTGGTGGCGATAATGCCTATAGCGTAGATCCAGGAGCTACGGTTGTGGTGAAGGGTACCGATACATTCTTCGAGAACATCACCTTAGAGAACAGCTATGGCTATGAGAAGCTGGCTGGTCCGCAGGCATTGGCATTGAATACTGTTGCAGACCGCATAGCCATGAACAACGTAGCTCTGCTCTCCTATCAGGACACGTGGATTACTTCTAGCAGCTCGACGGCCCGCCACTACATCAAGAACTCGCTCATCGAGGGTGCCGTGGACTTCATCTACAACAATGGCGACGTCTACTTGGACGGTGACACCATCCAAATCAACCGTCCCAGCGGTGGCTACATCGTGGCTCCACGCCATACCGCCGACACAAAGTGGGGCTATGTGTTCCAGAACAACATCATCCGTCCACGTAAGGGCATCGACGTCACTGACGTATGGCTCGGACGTCCTTGGCACGACCAGCCGAAGACTGTCTACATCAACACGCAGACCTTCATCGACATCCCTGCCAAGGGCTGGTACAACACCATGGGTGGACTGCCCGCGCTGTGGGCAGAGTATAACACCGTCGACAAGGATGGTAATCCTGTGGATTTGAGTCAGCGCGAGACCTACTATTATTATTGGATTGACAAGGAGGCCGGCACCAAGGCAGAGGTGTTCAACGTGAAGAATACTCTGACTGCTGAGGAGGCGGCTGAATATACCATCAAGAATGTCTGTGGCGGCAATGACAACTGGCAGCCCGACTTGCTTTGCGAACCCGTTGACGCACCCGTCGTCAAGGGCGAAGGATCACAACTCTCGTGGGAGGCTGTACCCTACGCCATCTGCTATGTGGTGACGAAGAACGGCGAGGTAGCAGGCTTTACCACCCAAACCTCCTTCGACGGATACACTGCTTCCGACCAGTGGCGGGTGCAGGCCGTCAACGAGAATGGCGGACTGAGTGCCTACGGGACGGCCAATACTGCTACAGACATCAGCCTCCAGACATCAACCATCAGCAGTCAGACATCAGCCTTTTACACGCTCGATGGTCGTCGTGTTGACAGCAGTGCCCGTGGCTTGCTCATCGTCCGTAGTGTCGATGGAACTACACGTAAGGTAATCAGATAAAGGATAACATAGACTAGAAAAATGGCAAGGAACCTTTGGCTCTTTGCCATTTTTTTTGTACTTTTGCCACCAAAAGATACTAAACACAAGAAATTATGGGAAAATTAGTGATTAACTCGTACGACGAGTTTGCCGCCCACCTGGGCGAAGAGTTAGGAAAGAGTGAGTGGTTGCAGGTCGATCAGGACCGCATCAACTTGTTTGCCGATGCTACGTTGGACCACCAGTGGATTCATGTAGACGTGGAGCGTGCCAAGGAGGAGAGTCCGTACAAGTCGACTATCGCCCACGGCTATCTGACGCTGTCGTTGCTGCCTTACTTATGGGATCAGATTATCGAGGTGAACAACATCAAGATGCTGGTGAACTATGGTATGAACGACATGCGTTTCGGTCAGCCCGTGATTACTGGCAGCCGTGTGCGCCTGGTGACGAAGCTGCACAACATCCAGAACCTGCGCGGCATCTGCAAGGCGGAGATTAAGTTCTCCATCGAGATTGAGGGTCAGCGCAAGCCCGCCTTGGAAGGCATTGCAGCGTTCCTGTATTATTTTAACTAGAGGGACTAGATGATCTAGATTGTCTAGATATTCTAGAGGTTCTAGAGGTTCTAGAAAAATAAATCAGCCCGCTCGGATGTGAGCGGGCTGATTTATATATATAATAAGGTGTAAGCCTTATGCCTTTGTTACATCTACGTCGTCCTCACGGATGGTGCGACCCATCACGAGGAAGGCCGTAGGAGCAGCTATGAAGAGTGACGACAGGGTACCGAAGGTAACACCTAAGATCATGGCGAACGAGAAGCTGCGGATAGAATCACCACCGAGGATGAAGATACACAGCAACACGATCAGGGTTGTCACAGAGGTGTTGATGGTACGAGCCAGCGTCTGGTTCAGCGAGTCGTTGAACAACTGCTGACGGTCGCGCTTGCCATAGAGCTGGAAGTTCTCACGGATACGGTCGAAGACCACCACCTTATCATTGATAGAGTAACCTATCACAGTCAGGATAGCACCGATGAACACCTGGTCAATCTCCAGTGACATGGGAACCCAACCCCACAGAACGCTATACATACCGATAACGACCAGGGCATCCAATGCCAGAGCAATAGTTGCACCCGTAGAGTAAGCGACATTGCGGAAACGCAGCAGGATGTACAGGAAGATGGCAATAAGGGCGATGATAACGCTGACGATAGCGCCGTAAGTGATGTCCTTAGCCACAGCAGGACCTACCTTTGCCGAGCTGATGATAGAACCACCCTCGCGGACATCAGGATTCTTGAAGTCCTCAACCTTAGCCTGGCTAACGAAGCCACCCTGCTTCAGAGCGTTGTACAGAATGGTCTCTGCCTGGTCGTCAACATCAGGATTGTTCGACTCGATATCCCAGTTGGTAGATACACGGATGGTCTTGCCATCGGTACCCAGAGCGATAACAGAGGTGTTAGCCTCCTTGCCGGCATTCTCGCCAACGCTGTTGATGAAGGCGCCTGCCAAAGCAGCACGGACATCCTCAACGTGAGTCTCCTTGTCGAGTGTCACCACATAGTTACGACCACCGGTGAAGTCAATGCTCTGGCTCAGACCACGAACGAAGAACGAACCGATGAAGATGATAGCTGCAACACCCCAGATGAGGAACGACTTCTTGTACATACCCATGAAGTTGTACTTGGCGTTCTGCATCAGGTTCTTTGAGTAACCAGTCACGAAGGTGAGATTGAGCCACTTGTCCTTCTTCAGACGGGTCTCGTAAACCAGACGGGTCAGGAACACAGCGGTGAAGAACGAGCAGAAGATACCGATGATCCAAGTGGTAGCGAAGCCCTTGACGGGACCTGTACCGAAGAACAACAGGATGAAACCAGTGATCAGAGAGGTCACGTTAGAGTCGAAGATAGCGCTGAATGCGTTAGAGTAACCCTTCGTCACAGCCTCCTTCATGCCCAAGCCACGACGCAGCTCTTCCTTGATACGCTCGTAGATAAGCACGTTGGCATCCACAGCAGTACCCAGCGTCAGCACGATACCGGCGATACCAGGCATGGTCAACGCAGCCTGGAACGAGGTAAGAATACCGAGTGTGAAGAACAGGTTGAACAGCAGAGCGATATCAGCCATGATACCAGGAATGAAGCCGTACAGCATGATCATGTAGATCATCAGCAGCACGAAAGCAACGATGAACGAGATGACACCCTGCTTGATAGACTGAGCACCCAGAGAGGGACCAACGACCTCTTCCTGTACGATGCGGGTAGGAGCCGGCATCTTACCAGAGTTCAGCGTATTTGCCAAGTCCTTGGTATCCTCGATGGTGAAGTTACCAGTAATCTGAGAGTTACCACCGTCAATCTGAGTCAGGATACGGGGAGCAGAGTAAACAGCGTCGTCCAGTACGATAGCTACGCCACGACCGATGTTCTGCTTGGTAATCTGGCTCCAACGACGAGCACCGTCAGAGTTCATCTGCATAGACACAGAGGGATGACCCATCTGGTCGAAGTCGTCCTTAGAAGAGGTAATCACGTCACCCTCCAGCGGAGCACGGCCGTTAGGCTCGGTAATCTTCAGAGCATACAGAGCGAAAACGTCGCCCTTGGTGTTCTCACCGCCGAAGTCTTCAGCCTTTGCACCCCAGCGCAGCTTGCACTCGGCAGGCAGCACGGTAGCGGCAATCTGAGAATAGATAACCTTGTTGACATCAGCAGTGTCGCGAGCGTTGGCGTAACCAACGATAGCCAGACCCTGAGGAACGGGCTGGAACACAGCAAACAGAGGATTCTGCTTCAGAGCCTCAGCCTTAGCCTTGGCGTCCTTCACCTTGTCATCCTTCTTGGCCAGCTTGGCAGCCAGGTCGGCAGCAGCAGCCTTCGTAGTGTCAGCAGCAGCCTCAGCAACAGCAGTTGTATCGGCAGCAGCCTCAGTAGCAGTAGTGTCAACAGCAGCAGAAGCGTCGCCACCGAGGGCAGCATACTTCTGGTTCAGCTGAGCCAGCAGGGGATAAATCTCCTGTGAGTTGTAGGTCTCCCAGAACTCCAGGTTAGCACTTCCCTGCAGCAACTTACGAACACGCTCAGGCTCCTTGATACCAGGCATCTCGACCATGATACGGCCTGACTGGCCCTCGAGTTTCTGGATGTTAGGCTGAACGACACCGAACTTATCGATACGGTTACGGACGACGTTGAACGAGTTGTCAACGGCAGACTGTACCTCAGCGCGCAGAGCACTCTCCACCTCAGAATCGGTAGAACTGGTGCTCACCTTGCCCTTCATCTGCTGGGTAGCAAAGATAGCTGCCAAGGGGCGTCCGTTAGAATTCTGCTTCCAATACTTGATAAACAGGGAGATAAAGTCGTCCTGACTGGTCTCCTCTTCCTTCTTTGCCTGCTCCATTGACTTCTTGTAGGCAGCGTCCTGCTTGTGGTCAGCCAGCACGTCGACAACGTCGGGTACTGATACCTCAAGAATCACGTTCATACCGCCCTTCAGGTCAAGACCCAGGCCAATCTCCATCTCACGGCACTGCTTGAAAGAATAAATTCCGCAGTACACCTTCTCGTTCATGATTGAGTCGAGGTACTCCTGACCAGCCTCTTCGCCCATGGCTGCTGCCTTGTTTTCGTGGTAGCGAGTCACAAACGAGAAGGAAAGGTAGAAGCAGCAAACGAGAATCAGAACGATTGCGATAAATTTTACAATTCCTTTGTTTTGCATTGTTGTTAATTTATTATTATAATTTATATTTTTGCTTTTTTAGCCTGCAAATATACGCTTTTTTCTTGACTTACCGAAATTATTCGGCAATTTTCATACATTTTTTAATGCTTTGGGGCTATTTTAACCCAACAAATGAGCGGATTATGGTCACTTGCGTCCATTTTTCCATCAATTTCGCAACGATACGGTTGAAGCTTATCATTACAAAAAAAGTGGTCAATACGAAACGAAAAAGCTTTCTGATTATATGACAAACCGATACCTTTTCCCGTCGTCGCATAACAGTCTGTCAACACCTCAGCCATGGCATGGCGAGAATAGGAAATTGGGCTATCGTTGAAGTCGCCACAGACTATCATCGGATACTGACCATGGTCCAAGGCATATTGGCGAACAGTCCTGATTTGTCCGGAACGCTTCGCATTGGCCTCAGCGAGTTTGACAAGCAACAGTTTCGATTCCTCGCGCACCGAATCCCGGGGCATCTTTCCCTTGATCATCTGGAGATACTGCGCACGGTCGTCTTTGTTTAGGTGGCAACTCTCAAAATGATTGTTGACAACAATCAGCGTGTCGTCTCCTACCTTCAGCCACCAAGCCACGCTGCCATTGGCCTTCGACGGATAAGCAATGCGTTCACGGTGTATGATGGGATATTTGGAATGAATGCCTAATGCATTGTAACTCTGCGGGTTATTGGCTATAACCATCGTGTCATTGTAGGCAAAGGTCTTCTCATAATGGAGGAAGACATAGCGGCGCCAAGTATCGATATCCTCCTGTATGCAGACAATGTCTGGTTTTTCCTCTACCAGATAATCGCGTACTTTTTCGAAACCGTCGTCATATTTAAAGTTACCCCCATAAGCACAAACGTTATAGGAAATAATCTTCAACGCCCCTTCGGGAATATCCTGTGAACTGTTCAGCGGCATGTAGATACTAATAGGTACATACGCGAGCACGAGGCCAAGGACGGAAATCCACACCATACGGCACTTGAAAACGAGCCAGAAGAAGAGAAAGACCAGATTGATAAGCAGGAATACGGGCAGTGTCATACCCAACGTCGAGAGTAACGGATGGTCAGCCGGATTCAGGCGGTCACTATAACCCACCAACAGCATGACCAACACAGTAGCAACATTCGCCCCAGCTATCAAACGGACAGTAAAAGCTTTCAGCTGTTTAATCACGACTCACGACTTTGGTCAAACAATTTCTTCTTCTCCTCCTTCGTCAGGCTATCGTAACCGCTCTTACGAATCTTATCGAGAATGGCATCCACCTCTTCCTGATTCTTACGCTTGCGGGCGTTATACTCTTCGTCACTCTCACGACGCGGGTCGGTTTGCTCAGCCTTTATATGACTGCTTTGTTGCTGACGTTGGTCGTAGCGGCGTTTCATATTCTCGAAAAACTCCTGTCCACGACTGCGGCCGAAGCTTTGACTGGAATCCGGATGCTTCTGCCAGTAACGTATCAGCAGGAATCCGAACAACATACCACCCAGATGAGCCATATGAGCTACGCCATCGCCAGGACCGGTCATAGCCGAGAACAATTCGATGGCAATGTAACCAACGATAAGCCACTTGGCCTTGATGGGGAAGGGGAAAGGAATAATGAACAAGCGTTCGTTGGGGAAAATCATACCGAAGGCCAGCAGGATACCATACACCGCTCCCGAAGCACCTATTGTCGTCCAAAGATTGATATAGGCGTCAGTAGTCATCTGAACACCACCGGCATTCACATATTGATAAGCCGAAATACCCTCTATCGTGTAGGTGGCATACTGCACCAACTCTTGGGTTATGCCGGCTCCTATTCCGCACACAATGTAATAAAAAATGAATTTCTTCGGTCCCCACACTCTTTCAATGACCGAGCCGAACATCCACAATGCAAACATGTTAAAGAAAATGTGGGTAAAACCACCATGCAGGAACATGTAAGTAAAGAACTGATAGATCTGGAAGTCACTGGCCAGGAAGAAATGAAGGCCTAACAGTTGCGTCAGGTCAATACCGCGCAACTCCAAAACCCATGTCGCTGCAAACGCCAGAAAATTGACGATAAGCAGGTTCTTGGTCATAGTGGGTATGTTATTCATCTTGCTTCTATGCTGTTTGTTAACCACTTAGAGTCGTAATGACACTATTTTTTTATTTTGGGCGCAAAATTACAAAAAATATCCGTTTTTTTGCACAAAAATGGGGCAATACACACTTTTTTTCATGAAAAAACTCATTTTTTTTGATTTTTTGTTTGTTTTATGAATTCTTTATCCTATATTTGCGTCAGAATTCAACTTTTTTATTATTAATTTAACTTTTAAAACTACAAAATTATGAACAAGACAGAATTAATTGACAAGATTGCAGCAGGTGCTGGTCTGACCAAGGTTGACGCAAAGAAGGCTCTCGAGGCCACAGTAGAAGCTATCAAGGGTGCTCTCGTAGCAGGTGACAAAGTTCAGCTCGTAGGTTTCGGCACATTCGCTATCAGCAAGAAGCCCGCTCGTGAAGGTATCAACCCCGCTACCAAGCAGAAGATTAAGATTGCTGCTAAGAAGGTTGCTAAGTTCAAGGCTGGTGCTGAGTTCGCTGAGGCTGTTAACAAGTAATCTTGTAAATAAAAAATCAAGAGGCTCCATCATCTGACGGAGCCTCTTTTTTTATCTTTACTGTTTGGATTACTTAGGCTGCTTGCCGATGTAAGCCAAAATACCACCATCTACATACAACACGTGACCATTGACAGCATCCGAGGCATGTGAAGCCAAGAACACAGCAGGGCCACCCAGCTCCTCTGGATCGAGCCAACGTCCGGCAGGCGTCTTAGCGCAGATGAACGAGTCGAACGGATGACGACTACCATCGGCTTGACGTTCGCGAAGAGGAGCCGTCTGTGGCGTAGCGATGTAACCTGGGCCAATGGCATTGCACTGGATGTTATACTCACCATACTCTGAGCAGATGTTGCGGGTCAGCATCTTCAGACCACCCTTGGCGGCAGCGTAAGCCGAAACGGTCTCACGGCCCAACTCAGACATCATCGAGCAGATATTGATAATCTTACCTTCGCGACGCTCTATCATCTCAGGTATGACGGCTTTAGTCATGATGAACGGCCCCACAAGGTCAATGTCGATGACCTGCTGGAACTCCTCGCGTGTCATCTCGTGCATGGGGATGCGCTTGATGATACCGGCATTGTTGACGAGGATATCGATATGACCCAGTTCCTTGCGGATGTCAGCCACCATTTTCTGTACGTCAGGCTCGTTGGTAACGTCACAGATATAGCCGTGAGCCTTGATACCCTTGGCCTCATAGTCAGCCAGTGCCTTATCCATGTGTTCCTGTCCGCGACAGTTGAAAGCGATCTCTGCGCCAGCCTTGGCCAGTGCCTCAGCCATGGCGAAACCAATACCGTAGGCAGCACCAGTCACCAGCGCCACTTTACCTTCTAATGAAAATAAATTTGTCATAATTGTAATGTTTTAGTAGTTGTCGTTTGTTTGTTGTCCAAGGCGGATTCGAACCACCACAAACAGAACCAAAACCTGTTGTGCTACCATTACACCATTGGACATCCGTGCTATAAGCGGGTGCAAAGGTAAGAAATATTTGGCATTCCACCAAATATTTCTTCACCTTTTATTATTTTACTATCAACAGATAGTAGTTTTTCTTGCCCTTCTGGGCCAGAAGATACTTGCCGTCGATGAGGTCGTCGGAGGTAACAGGACGATTCTGGTCGGTGAGCTTCTCCTTGTTCAGCGAGACACCACCACCCTGCACCATCTTACGCATCTCGCCCTTCGAGGGGAAGACGGGAGCGACGGTGGTAAAGAGCTCGATGGCAGGCTGACCCAGCTGGTCTTTGGAAATCTCGAACTGAGGCACGCCGTCGAAGACATCGAGGAATGTCTGCTCGTCAAGTTTCTCCAGTCCCTCCTTGGTTGCCTTGCCAAACAGCAGGCTGCTGGCCTCAATAGCTGCGTCGAGGGCCTCACGTGAGTGTACCATGACGGTGACCTCCTCAGCCAGGCGCTTCTGCAGCACTCGACGACCAGGATCCTGCTTATGTTCTTCAACGAGAGTATCGATAACATCCTTTTCCAAAGAGGTGAATATCTTGATATACTTTTCGGCATCGTCATCGCTGACATTCAGCCAGAACTGATAGAACTTATACGGTGTGGTGCGCTTGGGGTCGAGCCAGATGTTTCCAGACTCGGTCTTACCAAACTTCTTACCATCGCTCTTAGTAATCAGCGGACATGTCAGAGCAAAGGCCTCATTCTCGTAACCCAGCGTACGACGGATGAGCTCAGTACCCGTGGTGATATTACCCCACTGGTCGTTACCGCCTAACTGGAGCTTACAGTTCTTATGCTGGTAGAGGTACAGGAAGTCGTAACCCTGCAGCAACTGATAGGTAAACTCCGTGAACGACAGGCCGTCGCGGGCTGTACCATTGAGACGCTGCTGCACGCTATCTTTCGCCATCATATAGTTGACGGTAATATGCTTACCCACCTCACGGGCGAAGTCCAGGAAGGTGAAGTCCTTCATCCAATCGTAGTTGTTGACCATCTCTGCAGCATTCTCGTCCTTCGACTCGAAGTCAAGGAACTTAGACACCTGCTGCTTGATACACTCCTGGTTGTGACGCAGGGTTTCTTCGTTCAGCAGATTACGCTCCTGCGACTTACCACTGGGGTCACCAATCATACCCGTAGCACCACCTACGAGGATGATGGGCTTGTGACCACAACGCTGCAAGTGGCGCAACATCATAATACCACAAAGGTGACCGATGTGCAATGAGTCGGCCGTGGGGTCAGTACCCAGATAGGCTGTCACCATCTCCTTCTGGAGTAACTCTTCCGTACCTGGCATCATCTGTGCCAGCATTCCGCGCCAGCGGAGTTCTTCTACAAAATTCTTCATATATTATCTTTTTCGTTATTATTCTAGATATTCTAGATAATCTAGATGGTCTAGATTAAACTATACTAGGGCACTGGGTCATACCCGCTGCCGCCCCAAGGATTACACCGCAAGATGCGCCAAATGGCCAGATAAAGTCCCTTAAAGGGTCCATGCTTGATGATGGCCTGACGGGCATACTCTGAGCAGGTGGGCGTAAAGCGACACGAGGGGCCGAGCAATGGCGATATGCAGATTTGATAGAACCGAATGGGCAATACCAACAACCATACCAATGGACGCGATATGTAATACCACAGGGTTTTCATAACTTCTCTGCCACTCGTTGCATCAGACTGACCACGCGCGACTCAACATGCTGTGAAGAATAGTGCTCGTCCGATAACCAGATAAAAGCCAACAGCAATTGTTCTTGCTCAGCCAATGCCTCATACAGCAACTGTTTGTGCTGACGGAAGGCTTCACGCACCTGACGCTTGATGCGATTACGGTCTACCGCATGCTTGAAGTGTTTCTTAGGAACACTAACAAGTACTTGGACCGGGGCATCGTCTCGCGCGCGTACCTTTTTCATATAGACCGCTCTCAGCGGATAAGCAGCCATCGACTGGCACCCCCGTGACTCCAGACCCTGCTTTGCTGGACAGGCGCCAAAGAGCGTATCTATCAGTTTCCGACTGACCATGCGCTCCCGCTTCTGGAAACTAGGAGCAATCGATGTCATGAACGTCTTATTGCTTAATCTTGGGTTTCGAGCAGATAATGCTGCAGGGCACCAGTCATTGAAGGATACTTCTCGGTAGGTGCCTCAAGGTCGAGACGCAGACCAGCCTCGCGCGCTGCTTTTGCAGTGGCAGGTCCGAAAGTAGCAATGGCGATGTCTCCCTGCTTGAAATTGGGGAAATTCTTAGTCAGTGCCTCAATACCAGCAGGACTGAAGAAGATCAGCATATCGTAATCGAATGTCTTGACCTCCTCAGGAGTGAAATCGTTGCTGACAGTGCGATACATCACACACTCAGTATGGTTCAGCTTCTTGGCATCAAGCATCTGGGCAATCGTGTCATTGTGAACATCGCTCATGGGAACAAGATACTTCTCATTCTTGTGCTTGGCCATCGTGGGAATAAGGTCGTCAATTTTGCCCGTCGTGCCAAAGAATACCTTACGTTTGCGATACTGTACATATTTCTGGATATACAACGAAATAGTCTCGGTAACACAGAAGTACTTCATATCCTCAGGAATGGCCAGACGCATCTCCTTGGCCAGCGTGAAGAAATGATCGATTGCATGACGCGAGGTAAAGACAATGGCTGTATGTTCAAGAATACTGACTTTCTGCGTACGGAATTCCTTGGCAGAAATACCCTCCACCTTAATGAAAGGACGGAACACAAGCTCCACGTCAAATTTTTCAGCGATATCAAAGTACGGTGACTTTTCGCTTGACGGTTTGGGCTGTGAGACCAAAATCTTCTTTATCATTTTGTCTTAAAAATTTATTTTCAAACTATTTGTCGTATACACCATCGCAACCCAGAAAAGGAGCAAAGGGATGATTTCGAGGGTGCAAAAGTACAAAATAATCTGCAATTTAACGACACTTTGACGAAAAAAGATGAGGAAACACTTAAAAAGTACTAGAATTTTAACGATTATCAATACAATTACGACATAAATTGCCGCACTTTGAATGGACAAGCCAAAATAAGCCCATAGTATAAAGACTGGAAAGAACAACATACCTTCCATCGAATAGATGTATAGGAACGACTTCAACCATTGTCGGTTCTTTTTACCATCGAAGAACACTCTATTAACCAAGGAATATAGCAGTATCTTAGACAGGAAATAAGCAGAAGAAATGGCCAGTAAAATGGCTATCAGGGTGTATTGCGAGGAGAGTATGTAAGTATCGCTGATTGTATTGAGAGCATAAAAATAGAATAATAGTGCTATTAACAGACAGTTTAAGAAGCCGAGGAACGTCTGAAACCGAATCTCCACGGCCGTCTCAGTAATCTCCGTCAGACCCTCCCGATGGGTACTAAAGAAATTCTTCGTCTGGCGAATAATAAACTGACGCGTATTGGAGAAGGCTATGACAGCCATCACGAATAGCACCAACAATAGGGATGTAATGATATCATCATTATGGATGTTATAGGGTATAGACATACCCGTCACACCATAGCGACCTCCCGGCAGTTCCGGATGAAACATGGAATCCTTCGAGAAGAATCCTTCACGATAGTATTGTGGCAACTGTACATCAAGCATGTTATGCCCTTTGTCGTGCCCAGGCAAATGGAGCGTGTCGGGGCGTGTGCTCCAACGAATCTCAGAGGCCTTAAAACGCGACTGCACAGCAGAATCCTGCTGTGCGGGCGTTGCATTACGCGGCAGCCAACTGATGACCATGCCTGGCGTTAGGACAATATGATGCTGGACGACAGAGTCGTTCATAATCCAAATGCTCGTTTGATATCGTCTACCCTATCCAGTTTTTCCCATGTAAACAGCTCCACATCGATGGTCTTGGTCTCGTGATAACGGCTGGTGAATGTTTTCTTCACAACCTCACACTTACGACCCATGTGGCCATAGGCTGCAGTCTCCAGATACATCGGCTGACGCAGTTTCAACGTACGCTCGATGGATTTTGGACGAAGGTCGAAAAGCTGTTCTATCTTCTGTGCAATCTCACCATCCGACATCTGTACATGCGAACGGCCATAAGTGTTCACATAGATATTCATGGGTTTGGCCACACCAATGGCATAGCTCACCTGTACCAGCATCTCGTCGGCAACACCGGCGGCTACCATATTCTTGGCAATGTGGCGGGCAGCATAGGCTGCCGAACGGTCAACCTTCGAGGAGTCCTTACCCGAGAAGGCGCCGCCACCATGGGCTCCCTTGCCGCCATATGTATCGACAATGATCTTGCGACCCGTCAGTCCTGTATCACCATGAGGGCCGCCAATGACGAATTTACCCGTTGGATTGACATAATATTTGATATCGTTGCCGAACAAAGCCAACACTTTTTCCGAATGAATTTTGGCCTTGACACGCGGAATGAGGATATTTATCACGTCATCATGGATGGTCTGTAACATCGCATCGTCAGCGGCAAACTCATCATGCTGGGTAGATACCACGATAGTGTCTATACGCTCGGGGATACCAGCGTCACTATACTGCACGGTCACCTGACTCTTTGCGTCCGGACGCAAATAGGTCATCACTTTGCCTTCCTTGCGGATTTCGGCCAAAGTACTCATAATGAGATGTGCTAAATCGAGCGAGACTGGCATCAGGCTCTCCGTTTCGTTGGTGGCATAACCGAACATCATACCCTGGTCTCCAGCACCCTGCTCTTCCTCATCGCCATTATCCACACCGCGATTGATGTCTTCGCTCTGTTCGTGGATAGCAGTCAGAATACCACAGGAGTTACCGTCGAACTGATATTCGGCCTTCGTATACCCAATTTTCTTTATCGTGTTACGGGCAATGGTCTGGAGGTCGATATACACCTCGCTGCGCACCTCACCCATGATGACTACCTGACCAGTGGTGACAAACGACTCACATGCCACGCGGGCATATGGGTCGTAAGCCAGAAACTGGTCTAGTATCGCGTCAGAAATCTGGTCGGCCACTTTATCGGGATGGCCCTCAGACACAGATTCTGATGAAAACAAATAACTCATTCAGTTTACTCTTTTACCTTTTTACTTTTTTACCTTTATTCCGCAGGCATCATGATGATTTCTGCACGGTTGCCTGCCTTCAACAATTCCTTGACAAAGGCTGCGAGGCTTTCCACTGTCTGGGCATTGACCAGCTTCTCGTAATCAGTATGGAAGTCCAGTCCGTACTTACGCCAAGTATTGATGCGACCCAGCCAATAGTTGTTCTGTTTCAGCTGATCGCCGTGATTCTTCAGCATATACTCCTTCACCTTCACCAACTTGTCGGCATCGCAGGTCTTGGTCATTGCCTCGACCTCATCGCGAAGAATCAGAACGGCAGTGTCGGCCTTCTCAGGTTTCATGGGACAGTAGGCAAGCACCTGTGCCTCAGATCCGAAGTCATTACGGCTGAGACCAGACTGTGCCACTACGGTATAAGCAGCACTTGCATCCTCACGGATCTTCTTCAAATACTCCATACTCAGAATCTGTCCAACCATATCAGCCTTGACGGCATTCTCCAAAGTATAAGGAATATTCTTTGAATGCCAAACCATAACAGCAATAGCCTTTGGCGTCTCTGCCTTATGCTTGAAGTTGTTGACGACAACGCCCTTGAAGTCCGTCGATACATCCTTGCTCTTCACCACGTCACCCTTGGCAGGCAGCGCAGCCAGATACTGCTTGATGAGCGGACGGATGGCAGCCTCGTCATAGTTACCAATGATGGTAAAGGTGAAAGCTGCAGCATTGGCTGTGCGCTCCTTGGCAATTTCAAGAATACGGTCGTAGTTCACGTTGGGAAGGTCAGCAACGTCAAGGCTCTTGAAACGTGGATTGTTGCAGGTCAACGTGGCAATCAATGAATCACTGAACACAGCCTCAGGCTGCAACAGACGGTTCTTCAAGGCTACCTCAACAGTCTGCATCAGGTTATCATACGATTTCTGATCCTTGGCAATATTGGTGAAATAGAGATATACCAGCTGCAACATAGCTTCGACGTCCTTCGGCGTAGAGCTACCATTGACATACTGGCGGTTGTCATCCATAGAGAGTGATGCACTGGCAATCTTACCAGCCATAGCCTTCTCCAGCTCGGTGTGCGAGAAATTGCCCAAACCACTGGCCTCAACAACATCGCCGAACATCTTGATATTGGCATAGTCCTTCTCGCCATAAAGTGCAGAGCCACCAAATCCTTCGCCGCGCAACAGCACCTGGTCCTTCTTCAGGTCAGTCTGCTTCAGCACGACAGTCGCACCGTTCGACAGTGTCAGTTCAGTATATCCAAAGAGGTCGTTCTTCGTTTCCTTCACGATAGAACCCTTCTGGGGAAGTTCTGTCATCAGGGGCTCATCCTTCACATTGTCCACGTAAGCCTCAATTTGAGCAGTACGGGCTGTGGCAATAGCCTTCTTCAGGCCCTCCTCAGTAGGATATACAGCACCATCCTTCTCGTTGTTGAAGTTCAGCACCACCAGATTGGTGTCGTTTTCCGAGAAGAGCTCCTTCATTACCATATTGACACCCTCCAGCGGCAACATGGGCAACAATTGCTTCATGGTCTGGTGCGTGAAATCAATACTGGGGATAGGCTCGTTGTCCAAGAAGTTCTGCACATACTGGTTGACAAACTGGCTGTTGTAGCGCTTGTCCTTGTTAGAGTACTGCTTGTCGAGATTGCTCTCGTAGTTTGCCTTAAAACGGTTGTATTCAGTAGCTGTGAAACCAAACTCAGCAGCACGACGGGCTTCGGTGAGAGCAGCCGTGAGGGCAGCCTCCATCTGGCCATCCTTAGGAACAACATCCACTCCGAAAGCATCTACCGTACGTGACAGCAGATAGGTTCCGTCTCCTACATTAGCCTGCAGGAACGGGCTTTCCGGCTTCTCGGCATACTCCCTCAGTCGGTCGTTCAGCATGGTAATGGCAGCGTCCTTCATATAGTCGGCCAACAGATAAGCCATAGAGCTCTTCAGCGAGTCGGGGAAAGTCTCGTGTTTCATCATCACCGATACCATATTGATTCGCTGCTCCTTGTCCTTATCAATAACGACAATAGGTTCGTTGTTGTCGGGAACGGGCTCGGCAGTTACCAGTGCACGATTCTTGGGCAACTTGATGGGACCGAACAGCGTCTTGATCTTCTGCTCAATCTTGTCAACATCCACATCACCAACGATGATGATACCCTGGTTGTCTGGACGATACCACTTCTCATAGTAAGCCTGCAGGAAGGGGCGCTCGAAATTGTCGATAATCTCCATCAGTCCGATAGGCATACGATAGCCGTACTTCGAACCAGGATAGAGCTTCGGCAGGTCGCGCTCCAGCATACGCATCTGGGCACTGGTGCGCAGACGCCATTCCTCATGAATTACACCACGCTCCTTCTCAATCTCCTCCTGTTCCAACGTCAGGCCGTCAGCCCAGTCATAAAGGATGAGCATACATGAGTCGATGATGCCCTCGCGCGTCGTGGGTACATTACTTATATTATATACTGTCTGGTCAATACTGGTATAGGCGTTCAGGTCGGTACCAAACTTGATACCCACACTCTCACACCAGCGCAAGAGCTCATTGCCTTTGAAGTGCTTTGAACCATTGAAGGCCATGTGTTCCAGGAAATGAGCCAGACCACGCTGGTCGTCGTTCTCCTGAATGGAGCCCACACGCTGTGCAATGTAGAACTCTGCACGGTTCTCAGGCCAGTTGTTGTAACGAATGTAATAAGTCAGTCCATTGTCCAGTTTACCCATACGAACATCGGGGTCAACGGGAATCGGCGGCATCATCTCCTGTGCCACCATTGCTGTCGTGCCGAACAACATCAGCGCAGCCATCAACAATTTCTTCAATTTCATTTTACCTTGGTTTAAAAGTGGAAAAATCGGATGCAAAGTTAAGAAATATTCCTCAATCACGGGTAAGAATCTCAGTTTATTATGTTTTTTTTACTATTAAGGTGGCACTTCTTCTGGAGAAATGCCACCTTATTATAATTAATAAACACTCTTCAGTAGTTTAGTTGAAGTAGTATTTCACACCAAGCTGCAGGCGCCAGCACTGACCATAACTGTGGTTATAGTCCCATGTCGACGTCAGGTCAGTATTCATGCGGAAGATAGGCTCTGCGCCCTTCTTAACATCAGCAGCATTGGCCACGCTCAGCAACTTGAACTGATAGTTGCTCGTGCCAGGAATCTGCTTGGCAACACCCCATTTCGAGTTCAGCAGGTTACCAATGTTCTCGATGTTTGCAATGAGTTGCAGCTTGTGCTTGGTACTGCCAATCTTCACGTCAAAGTCGTGAGCATACTTGAAGTCGAAAGTATGTACCCAAGGAGCACGAGCGCCATATGCATCGGCATACTCACCACGATGGTTCTTCAGGTAGTCATCCTGCTCGACGAACTGCCAGAAAGCAAGGCGGTCAGTCTCAGAAGCGAACTTGATTTCCGAATCATCACGTGGGATATACATCAGGTCATAAGCCAGACCATCGCCGTTGATATCGTTAGAGTAGGTATAGCTATATCCTGCTGGCGAATAGCCACTATAGAACAGCGAGAAGTGCTCCTTGCCATACTTGTAGCTGATGTTGGCAATGATACGGTCAGGTGTTACGAACGATGAATTCTTGACATCAAACACGTTAGGACCATTGACTGTGTGCATGTACGACCATGCAGAACCGGCATTAGAGCCAGGCATACCCGTTACTTCCTTATTGACGGTATGTGTATAGGCTGCAGAAATGTAGAGGTCCTTGATAGGCTCGGCATTCAACTGCAAGCTAGCTGTCCATCCGTAACCCTTATGGTTGTTAGTCAGCACACATACATTACTATACTGGGTATAATAGTTCCAGTCTGCTTTATTGGCAGGATAGAGATAGCGGTTGTCAGCACCGGGCAGCCTTGCCCATGTTTCATCAGGATTCTTCTGGTTCCAGTTGTCCAAATGGACGGCATTGATGTTCTTGGAATAGGTGAACTCACCAGTCACTGTCAAGGGGAAGTTGACAGGCAGCTGATAGTCAATGGCCAGCGACGACTTCCAAATCTGCGGCATCTTGAAATCTCTGTCCACACCAGCAACTTCCGACGGAATAATACCGTTGGGATCCATGCTATAAGGAGCATTCAGCAACTCGCGCAGTTGGTCTCTGTCAGCGGTAACACCGCCAGTCAGATTAGCCAGACGTGAGTCACCGGCCTTGACAATAACCAGATTCTGGAACATACCGGAGTTGGCGGGCATGTTGGTGAAGAACACCAGTGGCAAACGTCCTGCAAAGAGTCCTGTACCACCACGAACCTTCAGTATCTTGTCGCCGAAGACATCAAACGTAAAACCTAAACGTGGCGAAATCTGAATATTTGCCTTTGGCCATGAACCGACATCCAGATGACGGCCACCGAAGTCGAGGTCGTAAAGTGCCTTGTTGAACTTCAGGTCATCCTCATTGAACGTGATGTTATCGAAACGGATACCATAATTCAATTTGAATCTGTCTGTCACGTTCCAATCATCCTGCAGGTAGAGACCAATCTGGTTGAAGCGAACCTTTGATGAAGGCTCCATATCGCCGTCGTAGCCGTAAGCCAAGGCAGCGCCAATAGGAGCGGCACCGTCCATGAAGTCCTGCATACTGGCATAACGATAATAACCCGAGCCCTGCTTCATGTAATTATTGAGGGCCATCTGGTGCTCGAAACTCAGACCTGCCATCAACTTGTGACTGCCCAGATAGTAGGTGAAGTTGTCGTTAACAGTCAAAATCTCGTTACGTACGCGGTTATTATAAGTAAAGAGCTCGTAACCCAGTGTCATGTAGGGGTCACCGTCCTTCATGATATCAATCATGGGGAACATCGACGAACTGCTGCCACGCGGGTCGTCCATATCCGAATAGGTCACCAACAACTGATTCGAAGCCCTCTCGCCAAAACGGCTGTTCAGGTCGAACGAGAAAGTCGTCACCTTGTTCTCTTGCTTGTAGAACGAATTGGCAAAAGCCATCGAACTGATACCCACACAAGACTGGCTCAATCCGCCAACACCACGCGAGGTAGCAGAGGGGGGACTATACTTCGTATTGTTGGTATGGTTGAAGCGTACTGCCAAGTGATGATTCTGAGTGATGTTCCAGTCGATACGAGCCAGATACTTGTTGTTCGTGATACCACCAGGATAGTCGGTAGCAGAACCAGTGTCATAGCCGTACTTATCCATGACGAACTTCGAAATCATCTCCATGTCGCTCACCGTAGTACGTGAAGTATAGGTCTTCTGGTTTGCACCATCACCAGTAGCATCGGGATGCCAGTAAGTGGGGATATTCTCCGTCTCCGTGCGCTCAACGTTGGCAAAGAAGAACAACTTGTCCTTGATAATCGGGCCTCCTAACGTGAAGCCCCACGTCTTCTCCTCGTCGGGATTAGGCTCTGAGTTCTGCACGCCATCTACGCGGTTACCGTGCATATCTTCGTTGCTGTAGTAATAATAGGCCGTACCCTTGAACGTGTTCGTACCCGACTTCGTGACGGCATTGATACCTCCACCGATGAAGTTCGACTGACGGACGTCAAAAGGAGTCACCACAACCTGCACTTCGTCAATGGCGTCCATTGACACGGGGTTGCCACCGCCCGGCAGGTTGGAATTCAGACCGAAGTTGTTATTCAGGTTGGCACCGTCCAGCGTGAAGTTAGCTGAGCGACCACTCATACCACCAAAACTATTCGAGCCACCATAATACGGAGACAGCTTGGCAATATCACCGATGCTGCGGCTGATGGTAGGCAACTCCTGAATAGTACGGTTGTTAATGTTGGTGGTAGCACCGGTCTTCTCACCGGCAAACTTCGAAGCCTTACCGCTAACAACGACCTCAGCCAGCTCTGTTGAGTTCTCCGACAACCATACATTGAGGCTGTAGGTTTCACCCAGCTGGAGGTAGATGTCCTTGAAGACCTTCGGATTGAAACCGATATAGGTAACTGTGACGGTGTACGGACCACCATTACGCATACCTTGGATGTTAAAACGGCCATCAATGTTGGTGATAGCTGCATACTTGGTACCAGAGGGGTCGTGAACGGCTTGTACAGTAGCGCCGATAACCTCTTCCTTGGTATCCTCCATGGTTACTTTTCCGCTTAGGGCAGAATTCGTAATCTGCGCCATCATTGTCAACACACAGGTCAACATCATGGCGGTTAAAAACAGTTTTCTACGCATATTGATCATCTTTGTTTGTTATTTGCCTGCAAATTTAAACATTTATTTTGAAACATCACGCTTTTTAGCCTTATATTTTTCGCTTTCGGCATATTTTTTCTCAGACGTCCTTCTGACGCAAGCCCATACGGGCCTCAACGACGTTCACCACGTAGTCGCCCAACTTCTCACACTCATTGATGAGGTCCATGTAGATAGTACCTACGGCATACGTATATTCGCGGTTGTTCACATCCGTGATATTCTGCGTCTTCAACTGGTTGCGGTAGTTGTTGATTTCGTTCTCGATATTGAACGTACGGTTCACGTCGAACGATTCCTTGCGACCCTGCATCAGACGGTTCATCTGCGACAGCGACTGGTCCGTCAGTTCCATCATCTGGTGCAAGTGATCGTACTGCTTATCTATGAAGTGGTCTTCCTTACCGTTATACTTACGCGAGATGGTACGAGCCATATTGAAGCAGGCGTCGCCGATAGACTCCAATTCGCTGACCTCACGCAACATAGCACGAATCTTACCCTTCGTATCGTCCGAGAGGTGGGCATCACTGACGCTATTCAGGTAGTTGGCAATCTCCAGCTCCATATTGTCCGAAATACCTTCATACTTTTCGATACGCGTGTACAGCTTGTTGAAATCGCCAGCCTGATTGTCCTTCTTGCTGTTCGAACTCGACGACAGCGTCAGCAGTTCCCTCACCATGCCGAACATACGCTGCATACGCTCGGAGAACGATTGTATTTCCTTCTGGGCCTCGAGCACCGAAAGTTCCGGGGTCTTCATGAATCCGGCAGTAATGAAGTGCAGACGGAAATCTTCCTCCTCGTCCACCTTCTTGGGCTTGATGACCCAGCACACGAATTTCTCTATCTGCGGGATAAACCATATCAGAATAAAGGTGTTCACCACGTTGAACGACGTATGGAATGCAGCGAGCACGAAGCTCAGCTTTGCAGCATTGGCCAGGAAAGCCTTAGCACCAACGACCTCCTTCGTCATCATCACGTCGTAGCCGACCCATCCGCAGACCATGTCGATGAAAGGACGGAATACAAACAGAATCCAGATAACGCCGAACACGTTGAAGAACATGTGGGCCAAAGCCGCCCGTCGTGCCTGCGTATTGGCCGACATTGCCGCCAAGTTCGACGTCACCGTCGTACCGATATTCTCACCCATCACCAACGCAATACCCTGATAGATGGGCAGCGCACCGCTGGAACACAGAATCATCGTGATGGCCATCACTGCCGCTGACGACTGCACACAGAATGTCAGGATGCCGCCCAACAACAGAAACAACAGCGTCGTCAAGAACGAATTCGGGTCGAACGAGGCAAAGAAATCCAGCAGTGCCTGGTTCTCGCCCAGGTTCATGTCCTGTCCCGTCTTACGCAGAATAGCCAGGGCAAATATCAGGAATGCCAGACCAAACAGGAAATCTCCGATGTAGCGGTATTTTTTCTGGTAAATCAGGATGATACCCACAAAGAATGCCGGAAACGACAGGTTGCTCACGTCGAACGACATACCTGCCGACATAATCCATGCCGTCAGCGTCGTACCGATATTCGCACCCATAATCACCGAGATAGCCTGTGCCAGCGTCAGCAGTCCGGCGTTTACAAACGAGACGGTCATCACCGTCGTAGCTGTTGAGGATTGTACCGAAGCCGTCACCAACGTTCCCGTCAACATACCCGTAAAGCGGTTGGTGGTCATGGCTCCCAGGACGTGTCGCAACTGCGGACCCGCCATCTTTTGCAGCGCCTCACTCATGGTCTTCATACCGAACATCAGCAGAGCGAGAGAGCCCAAAAGCGTGAATATTACCCAGATTGACATAAGTATTATTTTAATTTCGGGTACAAAAATACAAAATATTTATTAAAAACCCTCAATGTTTCGGATTTTTTTTCTATTTTTGCACCATTAATGAAAACAAAGACTGTAAATATGGAAAAAACTGTTAAGATTCTTGTCCGAAATAACGACACCTCCATCGAGGTGCCGATGGGGTCACAACTCGAAGAAGCCTACAGGCTGTCTGGTCTCAAAATGACGTACGGACCCATCTCCGCACGTGTAAACAACAAGGTGGAAGGCATGCACTACCGCGTCTACCGCCAGATGGAGGTGGAATTTCTCGACATCACGTCGGCCACCGGACTGCGAGCATACACGCGCACCTTGTTTTTCATTCTTTGCAAGGCGGCCCACGAACTGTTCGACGAACCGGACGGGAAACCCTGTAAGGTCCGCATCGACATCCCCATCAGCAACGGCTATTATGTCGACCTCCACCTGAGCCGTCCCGTGACGCCCGACGACGCCAACGCCCTGCGCCAGAAGATGCAGGACATCATCGACGCCGCCATTCCCATCCACCGTTTCGAGTGCACCACCGAGGAGGCCATCGAGATGTTCACCAAGTCGGAATCGCTGTCGAAGGTCAAGCTGTTAAAGAGCACCGGACGCCTCTACACCACCTATTACGACATCGACGGCTATCAGGACTACTATTACGGCTCGCTGCTCACTAACACGTCGCAGATCTACCTCTTCGGACTGGAATACTACTTCGACGGTCTGCTGCTGCGCATCCCCGACAGCAATGACCCCACCAAGCTCGGAGCCTTCATCCGCCAGGACAAGATGTTCGGCATCTTCAAGGAACACCACCAGTGGCAGGACATCATGAACCTGCGAAATGTCGGCGACCTGAACGAAGTCATCGACAGGGGCCGCTCGTCGCACCTCATTCAGGTGTCGGAAGCCCTGCAGGAAAAGAAGATTGCGCAGATTGCCGACGAGATAGCCAAAAACAAAAGCATCAAGATGGTACTCATTGCCGGACCATCGTCCAGCGGTAAGACCACGACATGCAAGCGTCTTAGCGTACAATTGGCCGTCAACGGCATCATACCCATCGGCATCTCGCTGGACGACTACTTCTTAGACCGCGACAAGACGCCGCGCGACGCCTCGGGCGATTACGACTTCGAGCACCTCCACGCCCTGAACATACCGTTGCTAAATGAGCAGATGAACGCCCTGTTACGCGGTGAGGAGATAGAGTTGCCGCGCTATAACTTCCAGCAAGGCAAGAGCGAATGGAGCGGCAAAAAACTACAACTGAAGGGCAAGGAGGTGCTCGTCGTAGAAGGTATCCACGCCCTCAATCCGGAACTCACCGCACAGATTCCCGACGAACAGATATTCCGAGTCTATGCCTCCGCACTGACCACCATCCTGCTCGACTCCCACAACTACATTCCTACCACCGACAACCGACTGCTGCGACGTATCATCCGCGACAACAAATACCGTGGCGTCAATGCCCGCGAAACCATCCGCCGATGGCCCTCCGTACGTGCCGGTGAAAACAAATGGATCTTCCCCTTCCAGGAGAATGCTGACGCCATGTTCAACAGCGCCATGCTCTTCGAGCTTGCCGTCATCAAGCGCCAGGCAGAACCATTGCTTGAACAGGTCCCCGAGAACTGCCCCGAATATGCCGAGGCCTACCGCCTACGTAAGTTCCTGGCTTATATCCATCCCATCCCCGAGGACCAGATTCCGCCCACCTCACTCCTCCGTGAATTCCTCGGCGGCTCATCCTTCGAATACTAACACAGCAATCACCAAAAACATGGGGGCGGCACTAACACCGTCCCCATTATTATAGTCGTTCATTCGATGCTCATTCTCTCTTCATCCAATTGTTATCCGATTGGTATTCAGTTATTCTTCTATTTTTATTCACTTGTTGTCCGTTAAATCACCGGACAACAACCGGACAACAAGCGGACAACAACTGGACAAGAATAGGCACAATCTTATTGAAGGATTTTAGTTACTTGGGGGGATAACGAAAAACTGTTTTACTACCCTTCAGACCGAGCTTATTGTATAATTCAGACAGAATCTATTGCATAAAAATACAATTTTAGGCGATTTTTAGGGCTTTGAATGCATTTTTATTGCGTTTTGTTTGGCTATTACGCAAATATATACTACCTTTGCAACCGATTTTGCGAGAACGGGCGGCGTCTCAGCAAAGCTCAAGCATGCTTGGCCTTGCATTCGGCTTGCACCGTCCTTGCACGCTGTTAGCGAAATAGATACATATACATTATATATTATTATGGCTGAATTAGAAGTAAAAGAGCTGGACCAAGTGGTTGTCCGCTTTTCTGGTGACTCCGGCGACGGTATGCAGTTGGCCGGAAACATCTTCTCTACGGTTAGTGCCACCGTTGGTAACGGCATTTCCACATTCCCCGATTATCCCGCCGACATCCGCGCCCCGCAAGGTTCGCTGACGGGTGTGAGCGGTTTCCAGGTACACATCGGCGCCGGCAAGGTGTACACCCCTGGCGACAAGTGTGACGTGTTGGTAGCAATGAATGCTGCTGCGCTGAAGACACAGTTGAAGTATTCGAAGCCGCAGGCTACGATTATCATCGACACCGACTCCTTCGGTCCCAAGGACTTGGAGAAGGCGCAGTTTAAGAGCGAGGACTATCTGGGCGAGATGGGCATCGACCCTGACCGCGTCATCCAGTGCCCGCTGACAACGATGGTGAAGGACTGTCTGGCCGACACCGGTATGGACAACAAGGCGATGCTGAAGTGTCGCAACATGTTTGCACTGGGTCTGGTGTGCTGGCTGTTCGACCGCGACCTGGAACTGGTGAACAACTTCCTGCGTGAGAAATTCGCCAAGAAGCCCGCTATTGCCGAGAACAATATCAAGGTGGTGCAGGCCGGTTACGATTATGGTCACAACACACACTCAAGTGCGGTGAACGTCTATCGCATCGAATCGAAAGAGAAGGTGCCCGGACGTTATATGGACATCACAGGTAACAAGGCAACGGCCTACGGTCTGATTGCCGCCGCCGAGAAGGCAGGCCTGCGTCTCTATCTGGGCAGTTACCCCATCACTCCTGCTACCGACATCCTGCACGAGTTGTCGAAGCATAAGTCGTGTGGCGTCATCACCGTACAGTGTGAGGACGAGATTGCAGGTTGTTCGTCAGCGTTAGGAGCCTCATTTGCAGGCGCCTTGGCCGCAACGTCCACATCCGGTCCTGGTATCTGTCTGAAGAGTGAGGCTATGAACCTCGCTGTCATCATGGAGTTGCCGCTGGTGGTCATCGACGTACAGCGCGGCGGTCCTGCCACAGGTCTGCCCACGAAGTCGGAACAGACCGATCTGCTGCAGGCACTGTTCGGCCGTAACGGTGAGAGTCCGATGCCAGTGATGGCTGCTCTAAGTCCTACCGACTGTTTCGACGCCGTCTATCAGGCAGCAAAGATGGCCTTGGAGCACATGACGCCCGTCATTCTGTTGACGGATGCCTATGTCGCCAACGGTTCTGGTGCTTTCCGCCTGCCTGACATCAACAAGCTGGACGCCATCAATCCTCCCTATGTTCCTGAGGAACTGAAGGGCAAGTGGGCACCCTATATGCGTGCCGAGAACGGTACCCGCTACTGGGCAGTGCCTGGTCGTGAGGGTTTCGAGCATATCCTCGGCGGACTGGAGAAGGACTCTGTGACGGGTGCCATCTCCACCAATCCCGAGAACCACGACCTGATGACGCGTCTGCGCCAGCAGAAGATTGACAATATCCAGGTGCCCGACCTTGAGGTAGAGGGTGACGCGGACGACGCCGAGCTGCTGGTCGTTGGCTTCGGTTCTACTTACGGCCATCTGCACTCAGCCATGGACGAGCTCCGCGCCACCGGCAAGAAGGTGGCTCAGGCGCAGTTCAAGTATCTGAACCCGCTGCCCAAGAACGCTGCCGCCGTACTGTCGAAGTACCAGAAGGTGGTAGTGGCCGAACAGAACATGGGCCAGCTGGCTGCCTACCTGCGCATGAAGGTCGACGGTTTCGTACCCTACCAGTTCAATCAGGTCAAGGGTCAACCGTTCGTGGTAGAAGAGTTAGTCAACGCATTCGAGGACATTTTAAAGAAGTAAAGAGTTATGGAATATACAGCACAAGATTATAAGAAAGGACAACCGCGTTGGTGTCCGGGATGTGGCGACCACTTCTTCCTTGCCTCACTCCATAAGGCTATGGCAGAGATTGGTGTGGCACCCAAAGATATCGCAGTGATTTCAGGTATTGGCTGTTCGAGCCGTCTGCCCCACTATATGGCCACTTACGGCATGAACACCATTCACGGCCGTGCAGCCGCCATTGCCACAGGTGCGAAGGTGGCTAATCCCAACCTGACCGTATGGCAGGTGAGTGGTGACGGTGACGGACTGGCTATCGGTGGTAACCACTTCATTCATGCCAACCGCAGGAACATCGACTTGAACATGATTCTGCTGAACAACCGCATCTACGGTCTGACGAAGGGCCAGTACTCCCCCACCTCACCCCGTGGCTTCGTGTCGAAGTCGAGCCCTTACGGCACGGTAGAGGATCCGTTCCGCCCTGCAGAACTCTGCTTCGGTGCTCGCGGACATTTCTTTGCCCGTTGCGTGGCAACCGACGCAAAAGGTACCGTAGAAGTACTGAAAGCCGCCTACCAGCACAAGGGTGCCTCGGTGACGGAGGTGCTGCAGAACTGCGTCATCTTCAACGACGGCTGTCATGAGGCTGTTTATAACAACGAGGGCCGCAAGAAGAACGCCATCTACGTAAAGCACGGCGAGAAACTCGTATTCGGCGAGAACAATGAGTTCGGACTGGTGCAGCAGGGCTTTGGTCTGAAGGTCGTCGAGATTGGCAAGGACGGCTATACGCTGGACGACGTACTCGTGCACGACGCCCACTGCGAAGACAACACCCTGCAGCTGAAGCTTGCGCTGATGGGTAACGGCGACGGTTTCCCCATCGCTCTCGGTGTCATCCGCGACGTGGACGCTCCTACGTACAACGACGCCGTACATGCCCAATTGGCAGAGGTCAGTGGCCAGAAGAAGTACCATAACTTCACTGAACTCCTCGAGACCAACGACACATGGGAAGTGAAATAACAATAATCCCCGCCAGCCGGCGGGGATTTTGTTTTGTAATTATTTGCCGTGTTTCTCGGCTATCTTGCGGAAACTCTGCAGTTTCTCACCGTAGCAAAGGTCGCCACAGTCGCCGAAGCCTGGAACAATATATTTGTGCTCGTTCATACCCTGATCGACAGCAGCACACCAGATAGTGGAACCCTCAGGCAATGCCTCCTTCACCACTTCGATACCCTCTGGAGCGGCAATGACGCAGCAAAGGTGAATCTTCTTGGGTTTGCCCGTCTGCAATAGCGACTCGATAGCTGCAGCAAGACTGCCACCAGTGGCCAGCATGGGGTCGACAATGACTAACGTCTTGTTTTTGACGCTCTGCGTGGCGATATACTCCGTGTGAATACCCACCTCGGTATGTTCGCGGTTGATATACATACGGAAAGCCGAAACGAAACCGTTGTCAGCCTTATCGAACACGTTGAGGAACCCTTCGTGGAACGGCAGTCCGGCACGCAGCACGGTGGCAATGACCATATCATCCTTAGGCAGGGGGATGTCGATGGTGCCCAAAGGAGTCGTAATAGTCTTGGGTTTATACTCCAGCGTCTTCGACAACTCGTAGGCCATCATCTCGCCAATACGTTTGATGTTGTGACGGAACAGCAGACGGTTCTTCTGCGTATTCTTGTCACGCAACTCCGACATATACTGGTTGATAATCGAGTTGCTTTTGCTAAAATCAATGACTTCCATCATATTACTGCTTTAAGTTTTGGGGACAAAGGTACGAATATGTTTTGGATTTTTGGCAAGTCGATGTGGCAAAATCGCAAGTGAAGTTCGGATTTTTAAATTCTTTAACCTAAAAACAATTGTGCGCGTGCAAATAAATCTTAATTATGCGTGCGTAATTCTCAAATTCTTTGTAACTTTGCAGCGCAATTCCAGAATTGCACTGCGAAACTGCTCACGCTCGGCAATTGATGCGAGCATCATTGCCCTCGCTTAATCGCAGTTTTGACATCGCGATAAAAAATAACAAGGATAATATTCACAATTTAAAATAGATTAGTAACAATTATGGCAAAGTTAGATTTGACTCAGTATGGCATCACCGGTTCTACCGTGATTGCTCACAATCCATCGTATGAGTACCTCTTCGCAGAGGAGACAAAGGCTGGCCTCGAGGGTTTCGACAAGGGCGTAAACACCGAGCTCAACGCTGTTAACGTTATGACTGGTATCTACACCGGCCGTTCACCTAAGGACAAGTACATCGTGAAGGATGCACAGAGCCAGGACAAGGTATGGTGGACTTCTGAGGAATACAAGAACGACAACCACCCCATGAGCGAGGAGGTTTGGAAGACCGTTAAGGACATCGCCATCAAGGAGCTCTGCAACAAGAATCTTTATGTGATGGACGCTTTCTGCGGTGCCAACGAGGCTACCCGTCTGCGCGTTCGTTTCATCGTGGAGGTTGCTTGGCAGGCTCACTTCGTAAAGAACATGTTCATCCAGCCCACCGCTGAGGAACTGGAGAGCTTCGAGCCTAACTTCGTGATCTACAATGCTTCTAAGGCAAAGGTTGAGAACTACAAGGAGCTGGGTCTGAACTCAGAGACTTGCGTAGCTTTCAATACTACAAGCCGTGAGCAGGTTATCATCAACACTTGGTACGGTGGTGAGATGAAGAAGGGTATGTTCTCAATGATGAACTATTATCTGCCCCTGCAGGGTATCGCTTCTATGCACTGCTCTGCCAACACCGATATGGAGGGTAAGAACACCGCTATCTTCTTCGGTCTCTCTGGTACAGGTAAGACTACACTGTCAACCGATCCTAAGCGTTTGCTGATTGGTGACGACGAGCACGGATGGGACGACGAGGGTGTATTCAATTTCGAAGGCGGTTGCTACGCTAAGGTTATCAACCTCGACAAGGAGAGCGAGCCCGACATCTACAACGCTATCCGTCGCGACGCCCTGCTGGAGAACGTCACCGTTGACGCTAACGGCAAGATTGACTTCGCTGACAAGAGCGTGACCGAGAACACCCGCGTAAGCTATCCTATCAACCACATTGAGAAGATTGCCCAGAAGGTGAACAAGAAGAGTGCAGGTCCTGACGCTAAGAACGTTATCTTCCTGAGTGCTGACGCATTTGGCGTACTGCCCCCAGTATCTATCCTGACTCCTGAGCAGACTAAGTACTACTTCCTCTCTGGTTTCACCGCTAAGCTGGCTGGTACAGAGCGTGGTATCACTGAGCCCACTCCTACCTTCTCTGCTTGCTTCGGCCAGGCATTTCTCGAGCTGCACCCCACAAAGTATGCTGAGGAGTTGGTGAAGAAGATGGAGAAGAGCGGTGCTAAGGCTTACCTCGTCAACACTGGTTGGAACGGTACTGGCAAGCGTATCTCTATCCGCGACACTCGTGGTATCATCGACGCTATCCTCGGTGGTGCTATCCTGAAGGCTCCCACGAAGAAGATTCCTTACTTCGACTTCGAGGTTCCCACAGAGCTCGAGGGCGTAGACACCAACATTCTCGATCCTCGCGACACTTACGCTGATGCAGCTGAGTGGAACAAGAAGGCTGAGGATTTGGCTGGCCGCTTCATCAAGAACTTCAAGAAGTACGAGGGCAACGAGGCTGGTAAGGCACTTGTCGCTGCAGGTCCTAAGCTTTAAGACGTTTTTTGACTTACATCAAAATAAAGGGCGATTTCATCGGGAATCGCCCTTATTTTATTGCAAGCCTCAACGAAACTCCGTACCTTTGCAGCGGCAATCGAGAAGATTGCATACGTTTATTCATTAGGTTAGTAGTTTATAAGATTTTAAGGTAAAGATTAGATTATGTTATTAGATTTTCAAACAACGGTCATGTTAGCCATTGTATTGGTGCTTACCATACTGAGTGTGATAACACTAATTCATACCGACATCCGTTGAAAAGGAGCGTGGAGTGAGTGATTCATACCACGCTCTTTTGTTATGAAAACCTAAAATATGCTTTATTATAATATATTTTACTTAATAAATGCGCGAAAAATGCTCATATTTGCCAAAATGTGCGTAAATTTGCACCCAAATTTGAATTCAAACAGACTCATGAGACAAATAAAGACTCTAATTATACTGTTGTCCGTAATCTGTCTGACGACTTCGTGTCTGACAGGCAGCAGCAACGACGTGACCTATTACGCCGACGCGGCCATCACCAGTTTTTCGCTGGGGACGCTGAACCGTAATGTGGCGAGCACCACCAGCGACGGCAGGGATACTGTTGTGGCAACGACCATCACGGGCTCCAACTATGCATTCCACATCGACCAGGTGACCCACGAGATTTACAACACTGATTCCTTGCCCGTCGGCACGGACGTCAATCATGTACCCGTATATCTGACGACAAAGAACAACGGACTGGCCCTGATACAAAGCATAGAAGATGCAGATTCACTGATATACTACTCGTCCGCCGACAGCATTGACTTCACACAGCCACGTATCATCTGGGTATTGTCCAGCGACGGCACCGGCACGTCCAAATATACCGTTCACGTCAATGTCCACAGTGAGAAACCAACATTCTACTGGGAAGAAGAGTCTGCCGCCAGCTACCCCACAAAACAGTTGCCCGACGTGCCCATGGAAGGCATCAAGCAGATTTTGGGCGAAAGCAGCAAGGAAATCTATGCTCTCTCCAACGACAACAAGCTGATGGTGCGCCAGAAGGACGGTTCCACATGGGAAGAAGACCTGCTCGACGAAAGCAGCGCGCTATTGCCTACACAAGACCTCTCACTGGTATCGTTTCTCTATGACGAAGTGGCCGAGAATACAGACTACGTGGTACTTGTTGGCAACCGTTCCGTCGAGAACTATCCGCAGGAGCCCGTTGCTATGGTGTGGCGCAAAATCGTCGACAACGATCCCTATGCACCTAAGGGCCGCTGGACATACATGGGTCAGATGCGCGACGAGCGCTATGCACTGCCCCGTCTGGAGCATCTACAGGTGGCCGAATATAACGACTGTATTATCGCCATTGGTGGCAAGGGCTTGGGTGGCAGTACGGCCTCACCCTATAACTGCATCTACGAAAGCCGCGACTACGGCATCACGTGGAAGAAGAGTTCGGTGTTCACCATGCCTGCCATGAAGGAACTGTCAGCCGAACATCCAAGTGTGAATATGGTGAGCGACGGTTGGTATCTGTGGCTTCAGGGTCAGACTACTGGCGAAGTATGGCGCGGTCTGCTGAATACACTACTATGGAAGTATGAGTAGAGGTAAGAGATGAAGAGGGCGATAGGTTGCTGGATACTTCTGCTGATGATGACAGTCAGCGTACAGGCTCAGATGGAGCCGGAATACCGCTTGGAAGTAGGTGGTGGCATCGGAGCTGTAACCTATCTGGGCGATTTCAACAGCAATCTCTTCCGCGACATGCAGCCCATGGGCTCTCTGCTGGCGAAATATCGCATCGACCCTCGTCAGGCACTGGCCCTGAACATAAGCTACGGCAAGCTGAAAGGCTCGTCGAGCAACGAGAAGACCTACTATCCCGACTCGATAAAAGACTATTCCTTCAAGTCCAATCTGGTCGACGTCGGATTGAGATATGAATACAACTTCTGGCCATACGGAACAGGACAGGAGTATCGCGGTGCCAAGCGCCTTACACCTTATATATATATAGGTATGGGTGCCACCATCGCCAAAGCCGACAAGGCCGACAAGACCGAAGTCGCATTCAACCTGCCACTGGGAGGTGGCGTAAAATATAAAATGGCTGACCGCCTAAATTTGGGTGTGGAATGGACCATCCACTTCACCACTAGCGACATGCTTGACGGGGTGAAGGACCCCTATGGCATCACGAGTGGCGGACTGTTTAAAAACACTGACTGCTACAGTCAGCTCCGCGTGTCAGTCACGTATGATTTATGGGCAAAATGTAAAACGTGTCACAATGATAGAGACTAACAACATACCACAGCACATTGCCATCATTATGGACGGCAACGGACGCTGGGCCACCGAGCGTGGACAAGATCGCAGCTTCGGCCATAAAGCCGGTGTTGACGCAGTACGTACCATCACCTCAGAGTGTACGCGCCTGGGCGTGAAGTTCCTCACCCTTTATACCTTCTCGACGGAGAACTGGAACCGTCCGTCCGACGAGGTTGCAGCTCTCATGGGTCTGGTGCTCACCTCGCTGGAGGACGAAATATTCATGAAGAATAACGTTCGTTTCCGCGTTATCGGCGACCTGTCGCGCATCCCTGACAATGTACGCCGTAAGTTGCACGAGACCGAGGAACACACGGCCAAGAACGACAAGATGACGATGGTCGTGGCGCTGAGCTATTCGTCGAAACTCGAGCTGACTCGCGCCACACGCATGATAGCAGAGGAAGTGAAAAATGGCCAGCTGAAGCCGGAAGACATCACAGAGCAGACCATCAACGAGCGTCTGTGGACGAATTTCATGCCCGACCCCGAACTGCTCATCCGCACGGGTGGCGAACTGCGCATCTCCAACTATATGCTGTGGCAGATAGCCTATTCCGAGCTGTACTTCTGCGATACCTATTGGCCCGACTTCGACGAGGCATGCCTACACAAGGCTATCGAGAGCTATCAGAGCCGTCAGCGCCGTTTCGGCAAAACAGAAGCACAAGTGGAAAACGAACAATAGAAGATGAAATATATGAAACATATCGTCGTACTGCTGGTAGCGCTACTGAGTGTTACCCTGCAGACGAACGCACAGGACGTCATCGTCAACCCTGACATCTCGTATGCCGGCACACCACGCCAGTGCGAGATTGGCGGACTCACCGTCAAGGGCGTCGAGGGATACGAGGACTACGTACTGCTGGGACTGTCAGGACTCTCCGTCGGACAGACCATAGAGGTGCCTGGCACAGAAATCACCGAGGCCATCAAGCGCTACTGGAGAAACGGACTATTCTCGAAAGTCGCCATCACGGCCGACTCCCTCGTGGGCAACAAGGTGTACCTTTGCATTCATCTGGCCACCCGTCCGCGCGTCAGCGCCATCAACTACAACGGTCTGAAGAAGTCCGAACGTGAGGACATGGATTCGAAACTGGGCATCATGCGTGGTTCACAGATTACGCCCAACATGATTGACCGTGCGAAGATTCTGGCCAAGAAATACTTCGACGACAAGGGCTATAACAATGCCGAAATCGAGATTGTCCAGCGCGACGACGTCACCAGCAAGAATGAGGTCATCCTCGATATCAACGTCGACAAGAAAGCGAAGATGAAGGTCCGCCAGATCATTTTCGAAGGCAACGACCAGCTCTCCGACAAGAAAATCAAGGGTAACCTGTTCAAGAAGAGTGCCTTTGGTAAAATCAACGAGGCCGGCAAGTTCCGCAACATCTTCAAGGCCAAAAAGTACACCCCCGAACGTTATGAGGAGGCCAAGCAGGCACTCATCGATAAATATAACGAACTGGGCTATCGTGACGCAACTATTCTGGAAGACTCCGTGTGGACCGTCGACGAGAACCACGTCAACGTCTTCGTCAAGGTTGACGAAGGCCAGCGCTACTACCTGCGTAACATCACGTGGGTGGGTAACACCGTCGTCACCAGCGACTATCTCGACCGTTCGCTGGGCATGAAGAAAGGCGACGTCTACAACCAGAAGCAGATGAAGAAACGCCTTTCTGAAGACGAGGACGCCGTAGGTAACTACTATTGGAACAATGGATACCTGTTCTACAACCTCGAACCCACGGAAGTCAACATCGTTGGCGACTCCATCGACCTCGAGATGCGCATCCAAGAAGGTACGCAGGCACACATCAGCCACGTGCGCATCTACGGTAACGACCGTCTCTACGAGGAGGTCGTACGTCGTGAGTTGCGTACCAAACCTGGCGACCTCTTCTCGAAGGATGCCATCCAGCGTTCTGCACGTGAAATCGCCTCTATGGGCTTCTTCGACCCTGAAAAGGTCAACCCCGATATCAAGCCGAACTACGACGACGGCACTGTCGACATCAACTGGGAACTGGAACAGAAGTCCAACGACCAGCTGGAGTTCTCGCTGGGTTGGGGACAGACAGGTGTCATCGGACGTGTGGGTATCAAGCTCACCAACTTCTCCATGCGCAACCTCTTTGGCAAAAACAAGATGCACCGTGGCTTCCTGCCTATCGGTGACGGCGAACAGGTGTCGCTCTCGGCACAGTCCAACGGTAGCTACTACTACTCCTTCTCTACGGGCTACTCCACAGGATGGTTTGGTGGCAAGCGTCCTAACTCGTTCAGCGTCAGCGCCTTCTATTCGAAGCAGACAGATATCTCGAGCACCTATCGTAACTCAGCCTGGATGAACAACTACTACAACTACATGGGTGGTGTCGGCTCTTTGAATACGAGTGCTTATGACTATACCGCGTTCTACGACGACGACAAGTTCATCAAACTCATCGGTATCAGTCTCGGATGGGGTAAGCGTCTGCGTTGGCCTGACGACTACTTCCAGCTCTCCACACAGCTGTCGTACACACGTTACATGCTGCAGGACTGGAACTACTTCCTCATCTCCAACGGTAACTGTAACAACATCAACCTCGGCATCACGCTGGCGCGTACGTCTACCGACAACCAGCTCTTCCCACGTCGCGGTTCAGAGTTCATCGCTTCCGTCACGCTTACGCCGCCCTGGTCGCTCTTCGACGGTAAGGACTATGCTAACCTGGCAACGGCTGAGACCTACAACACCAATGCCGACCGCTATCAGGCTGAGCTGCAGGAGAAATACCGCTGGATTGAGTATCACAAGTGGAAGTTCAAGAGCCGCACCTATACCGCCCTCACAGGTGGACAGAAGTGTTTAGTGCTCATGACACGTGCAGAATTCGGAATCCTCGGTTCCTATAACAAAGACAAGAAGTCGCCCTTCGAGACATACTACATGGGTGGTGACGGCATGAGCGGCTATTCTACCAGCTATGCAGAGGAAACCATCGGACTGCGCGGTTACGAGAACGGTTCACTGACGCCCTACGGCGCCTCAGGCTATGCCTACGACCGCTTTACCCTCGAATTACGCTATCCCCTCTTGCTCGGCAACACCACCATCTACGGACTCGGATTCCTCGAGGGCGGTAATGCCTGGTCACAGACGAGCAACTTCAACCCCTTCGACATCAAGCGCTCGGCAGGTCTCGGTGTGCGCATCTTCCTGCCGATGGTTGGTCTGATGGGTATCGACTGGGCTTACGGTTTCGACCGCGCCTACGGCAACTCTGCCAAGGGCGGCAGCCAGTTCCACTTCATCCTCGGACAAGAGTTCTAAGCGGTTTAAACCATCAGAACGCAATAACGTCATAACGATATGCCGAAATAACGTAATAACGAAAAAAAAGAAAACAATGAAAAGATTACTATTGATAGCCGGTTTGGTGTTTGCAGCGACCCTGTCACTGCAAGCCCAGAAGTTCGCCCTCGTCGACATGGAATATATCTTCAAGAACATCCCTGCCTACGAGCGCGCCAACGAACAGCTCAACCAAGTGTCGAAGAAGTGGCAGGCTGAGGTCGAAGCACTGCAGGTCGAGGCACAGACATTGTATAAAAACTATCAGAACGAGGTCGTATTCCTCTCGCAGGAGCAGAAGAAAGCCCGTCAGGATGCCATCGTGGCCAAAGAGCAGGAAGCCGCAGAACTCAAGAAGAAGTACTTCGGTCCTCAGGGCGAGCTCTTCAAGAAGCGTACGGCACTCATGACGCCCATCCAGGAGGAAATCTACAACACCATCAAAGATATTGCCGACCTGCGCGGCTATCAGCTCATCCTCGATCGCGCCAGCGACCAGGGCATCATCTACGGCTCACCAAAGATCGACATCTCCAACGAGGTCCTCTCCAAATTGGGCTACTCAAATTAATTCGAAATAACGGAATCACGAAATACCGGTAATAACGAAATAACGAAAATAATAATAACAAAAAAAAACAAGACAACAATGAAAAAGTTTATCATCTGCGCTATTTGCGCAATCTGCGGTTTCACCACCGCAAACGCACAGAAGTTCGGTCACGTCAACGCACAGGAGATCATCCAGGCCATGCCCGAGTTCGCCAAGGCTCGTACCGACATCGAGGCCCTCACCAAGCAGTATGAGGCCGACCTGAAGTCAATGCAGGAGGAACTCCAGAAGAAGAGCGAGGCTTACGAGAAGGAGCAGGCTACCCTACCCGCAAACATCAAGCAGCGCCGCGAGACAGAACTGCAGGAGATGTATCAGAAGATCCAGCAGAGCTATCAGGATAACCAGCAGGCTCTCGCCAAGGAGCAGTCTGAGAAGATGAATGCCATCACCTCTAAGGTCATCGAGGCCATCAAGGCTGTAGGCCAGGCTGGCGGCTACGTCTATATCATGGACATCGCCGGTGGTGTTCCTTACATCAGCACCACCCTCTCCACCGACGTCACTGCCGAAGTCAAGACTAAGCTCGGTCTGAAGTAAATTTGTTTTTACTATCTCAATATTAAAATGCCTGAGGATTTTACCTCAGGCATTTTTGATTTTTGTAGTTTACTTACGGCTGGAGGCTTTGCGGTCAGCGGATTTCTTTCGGGCCATGAGGAAGCCTCCGCCTACGCCCTTCACCCGCTTGGAGATCTTGATGAGTGCGTTGTGGGTCTTGCTGTCAGACAAGGCACCGGCCCTTTGTAGCAGGGTCATCACACGCGCTACATCGACGACCATTTTCAGCGAGTCGCCCTCCAAATGGGTAGTCAGTTCGGCTATTTTGACATTGTCGATGCCCAGTATCAAATTGTCGCCATGAACCATCCAGACGCCCTGCTGCTTACGTCCGGCTGTCGAACGGCTGAAGGTACCGTTCTTGCGGAAGGTAATGCTGGTGTTTTGGGGTGTCACATTCGCCTTTTCGACATACGCCCTCAAAACTTTCTCGAGTTCATCGTCGGCTAGCCAGCCGGCAGCTTTCGACAGCAGCTTGTTGTTGAGCGGCATCACGACAGGCTCTACGTAAGTCCACGTGCCTACCAACTTGGCAGCTTCGATGACTTTCTCTTCGAAGGCTCCCTTCACCGTGTTGACAGCATCCTTTACATTATCGGAATGCAGTCCTGCCTTTACGCTGTCTGAGATTTCTCCGACTTCCTGTGCTCCAGCGGTCATTCCACCCACCAGCGCCATCATGATCAACAACATTTTCTTCATAGTTTCACCTATTTTATGATTCAACATTTCTTCGTTCGTTTCAACTTAACGCTGCGAAATTACGAAAAAAAATGGAAAACACAAAAGAATAATGCGTATTTCTTTAACATCATTTGGTGGGCTCGTTTTTTATTTGTACTTTTGCAGACGAATGGAAGTGATTGATAGCTTTTTTGCGCAGGTGAGTCAAATCCTTTGGGGATGGCCGATGATTGTGCTATTGTTAGGGACGCATGTGTTTCTGACCTTCCGACTGCGCATCCCACAGCGTAAATTGCTGACGGCCATACGGTTGTCGGTGAAGAAAGACCCCGACGCAAAGGGCGACGTGAGCCAGTTTGGCGCGTTGGCAACAGCACTGGCGGCAACTATCGGCACAGGCAATATCGTGGGTGTGGCGACAGCGGTAACGCTGGGCGGACCTGGTGCGGTATTGTGGTGCTGGCTGACGGGAATCTTCGGCATTGCGACGAAATATGCGGAGGGCTTGCTGGCGGTGAAATACCGCGTGAAGGCAAAGGACGGCCACACGTATGGTGGTCCGATGTACGCTCTGGAGCGCGGCCTGAACATGAAGTGGCTGGGCGTGCTCTTTGCCACCTTCACCGTCCTGGCGTCGTTTGGCATCGGTTCTACGGTGCAGGCCAATTCGATGGCGCTGCTGGCTAACGAGACATGGGGCATTCCTGACAGTATCGTGGGTGCGGTGGCGTGCGCACTGACGGCAACGGTCGTCATCGGCGGTGTGAAATCCATCGCTCGTGTGTGTGGGTTCCTGGTTCCCTTCATGGCCGTATTCTATGTCGTAGGTTGTATCATCATCCTCATCATCAACAGCAGCTATGTCTGGCCGGCTGTGAAACTCATCGTAGCGTCGGCCTTCGAACCCGAAGCTGCCGGTGGCGGCTTCGTGGGCACGACGGTAATGATGGCAATG
>Ga0256407_10001302_pt1 | contig 53517 bp, 28 predicted proteins | sample RumenRJG_04DNA_FD_193489 | JGI IMG/M metagenome (GOLD analysis project Ga0256407, IMG submission 193489) | Bovine rumen microbial communities from Lethbridge, Alberta, Canada - RJG_04 | ecosystem: Host-associated > Mammals > Digestive system > Stomach > Rumen | place: Canada: Alberta... | reverse complement strand
CAAGGAAAATCCACATATTATTATGAATGGAAATGCTTTGACGAAAAAATAGGCATGGCCTAAGAATCTCCGGCTTCTACAAGCCGGAGAGGTTCAATTATAATATTAAATACTTGGCGCTTTAAATTAATATTAAGGTGATTAATATGATAAAAAAAATACCTGTTTTAGATTTGAAAGATGGCCAAGCAGTAAGTGGTAAATCCGGTTTAAGAGATACATATCAACCACTTCAAACAGTATTCGCACCTTCATCTGATCCTGTTGAAATTGCTCAAGGTTTAAAATTAAATGGTGCAGATGAATTATATATTGCAGATTTGGACTTAATTGAAAATAAAGGCCATAATATTAATGAAATAAAAATGGTTAACACAATTATTCCCGTTATTCTGGATGCGGGTGTTAAAAATGCTGAAGGATTCTCATTTTTCCTAGACTATGCATTTAAAATTATTATTCCAACAGAAACATTAGAAAGCATAGATGACCTTTATGAAATCTGCAATAAATATCCGAAAGAAAGAATTGTCATAAGTGTGGATGTAAAAAATAATGAATTACTTTCAAAAAATTTAGATTTATCAATTAAAGAATTTAAAGATATATTAATTGATGTTGACCCATTTCAAATAATTCTTTTAGATGTTAGTGGTGTTGGAACAAATAAAGGTTATAATGAAGAACTATTAAATGAATTTGAAGATTTAAAAGATAAATTAATAGTTGCCGGTGGATTAAATAAAGATTCAATAACTGAATTAGAAAAAATAGGTATAAAAAAAGTGTTATTGGGAACAAGCCTGCACTCAGGTGAAGTTAATATAATTTAAATCATTGATCTTAAAACCACATAAGGGAAAGCACAAGCTACAACGAATAATACAATACCCAATCCAAGTTTAGGATTGTTGTCATCTAATATTCCGGACATGATTAATAATATTCCGAAAAATCCAAAAATTACGGGTAATATATGAGAAAATATAGTTGTTCCAGTTAATGCCATTTTTTATCACTTATTAATCTTTTAATTTTTAAATTATATAAATATTTAGATGAATTATTTTATTTTTTTAATTATTTAAAATATACTTTATTCTTTTTTAATCATCCTTAAATAATATTTTTATCATATTGCTTATATATACTTTAACTATGAGAATTGACACGCATCATCATCACAAAAAAGCAAGTAAAAATCTGGCATTTGTTTTTTTTGTGAATTTAACGTTCAATATAATTGTCATAATTGGAGGTCTTGCAACAAACAGTATGGCAATTTTAGCCGATTGTATTCATGACATGTCAGATACTATTTCAATGGCGGTTGCCTGGATTTTAGAACATGTCTCTCAAAAAGGTTCAACAGATACTTTTTCTTATGGTTATCAGAGATTTTCTATTTTAGGGGCTGTTCTTACATCAACATTTGTTATTATAATGGCATTTTTTATCTTGCAAGAGGCTATTCCTAGATTATTTTTGCCTGAAGAAGTCGATGCTGGGGGAATGCTTTTAGTTGGTATGGTGGGCTTAATATTCAAATCCGTTTCTGTCTGGAAGTTACATGGTGGCGAAACATTTAATGAAAAAGCTATTTTATATCATTTGCTTGGAGATATTTTTGAATGGATTGCAATATTAATTTTAAGCATCATTCTAATATTCTGGTCTGATGTAACTTATTTGGATCCTTTTATATCAATAGGAATTGCTCTATGGTTAATATTTAACTTAGGTAGAACATTATATAAATCAATTTTAGTATTACTTCAAAAAACGCCAGATAACTTTGATATAGATGAGTTCAAGCAAAATATTTTAGCTATTGATGGAATTAAAGAAATTGATGATTTTCATATATGGTCACTTGATGGAATTGACTCTGTCATGACATTAAAAGTAAAAATAGATAATTGGGATAATCCGGAAAGAATTAAAGAAGAAATATATTCTATTTCAAATAAATATCATGTTATAGATATTACAATAGAACTAGAATAATACTTTTTCTCAACTAAAAGATTTATTATATGCTTGATATAATATAATTATCTATTTGAAAAGTATATATGAATATAAAAAATCTATTTTACTGAATGTTCATATTCAAATATTATGATTGAAAAAAAATCATCGTAGAGATAGATTGATAAATTATAGATAAAAATAATGTATTGGGGGAATGGGATTATACTTTCCCATTAATGATTTTCATGACAATAATTACTATTGGACCGGTTACCAGGGATTTAATAATTACAAAAAATAATAAACAATCAAAAACGGGTGGAGCAGTTTATTTTCAGGCATTTGTTTTTGAAGAATTTTATCCTGATTATTTGGTTATTACAAATGGTGGGGATGTTAGTTTAATTAATGATTTTCCTAATAAAAATAAAGTTAAATTAATTAAAAAAGAGAATACGCATTATTTTATTAATGAATATCCCAATAATGATTATGAAAGAATTCAATCAAGTAATTTTCCTAATATTCCCATAACAAAAGATGACCTGTCAGATATTTTGCCTGAAAATATCGATGCATTTATCATCAACCCATTAAATGCATTTGACTTTCCAAATGAAACTATTGATTATTTAAAATCATTTAATGTACCAATTTACATGTCACTTCAGGGATTTTTAAGATATCCATTTGAAAAGATAAATGAAAGCACATATTCTATTTCATTGAAATTAACATCCGAAAAGATAAGTATGGTTTGTGATATTGACGGATTATTTTTAGATGAATATGAATCAGAAATTTTATTTGAAAATAATTCCTTTAAAGACTTGAATATTGATGAAATAATAATTACCAATGGATTTAAAGGCTCAAGAGTACTTGCAGATAAGGAATATCAAATTCAACCCGTTAAAGCGGATAGTGTCATTGATTCAACCGGATGCGGAGACACGTATATGGCAGCTTATATTTCAAAAAAATTAACTACCAAATCTATTTTAAAATCAGCTAATTTCGCATCAAAAATAGCTAGTGATAAACTTAGCTTTTTTGGGCCTTTTAAAAGCGATATTTAATAATAAGTAAACTTTATTAATATAAGAATTAATAATTATATATGATTGAAAGAATTTTTAAAAAATAAATGATTTTCATGTTATCCAATCCATCTACTAATAAAATTGAAAAGGAGTTCGAAAACTTACGTAAGGAGTTATTAGATTTAACTTTAAGAAATCAATTACTTAATTTTAAAACTAGAGCTAAAACTATTAAGATTAATAATCAGACTCCAATAAATATCTTTCAAACATTAGTTTTACAAGAAAATAAAATGTATTTTGTAGCTAATAAAAAGGATAAAAAAGAAGAAAAATCTTCAGTTTGGGATCATATTCCATTTGATTTCAGTAAGTTTTCCGAAGGAGATAAAAAATTAGAAGCAGATTTAACTCCTAATGAACTTCAAAAAAGATTGTATTATATTAATAACCAGGCCAAAACCATGCTTCAGGAGCAAGGTTATAATATTCTATATTTGGCCGTTGGATTTTTAGAATGGGTGGATAAGTCAAAACCAAAACAAAGTAATAATGCTCCTTTGGTTTTAATTCCTGTTTCAATGGAAAGAAAAAAAGTGGGAGAATCATTTAATTTAGAATGGACTGGAGAAGATATTCAAACTAATATTTCACTTAAAGCAAAGCTTCTTGAAGCAGGTATTGAACTTCCGGATTTTGAATTTAAGAAATATGGTGAAGTTATAGATCATTATATTGAAAAAGTAAAGCGTGCTGTTCATAAAATGGAAGATTGGAAAGTAAATCATAATATTGCTTTAGGTTTCTTTAGTTTTACAAAATTTGTAATGTATAATGATTTAAATCCTGATAGCCGGGCAGCTAATGTAGATTTAACTAAAAATGAGTTAATACAAGCTATTTTTAATCCCGCTAAAAATGATGTTGAAGCATTCAATGAGGAAGATATTGATTCACAGCTTGATTATCAATCAATGTATCAGGTTTTAGATGCGGATTCTTCACAAATTGCTGCAATACAGGATGTTAAATCAGGGAGAAATCTTGTTGTGGAAGGACCTCCTGGAACAGGTAAATCACAGACTATTGTTAATTTAATTGCTGAGTTGCTTGCTGAGGGTAAATCAGTTTTATTTGTATCAGAAAAAATGGCTGCATTGGATGTTGTAAAAGACAGATTAGCTAATGTTGGTTTGGGTAAATTTGTTTTAGAGTTGCATTCTCATAAAACTAGACGTAAAAAATTCTTAAAAGACCTTCAAAAAGCAACTACTGTTCGAGCAGTTGATACATTAAATATTGATCAAACTATAAGGAAATTAGAAACTTTAAAAAGACAACTTGATGATTATGCTAGCGTTATTCACAGACCGGTTTTTGCTGTTAATTTATCTGCATTTCAATTATATGGGATGAAAGAAGCTGCTGATGATCATTTTGCAAGAAAACAAACTATAATGCCTTTAGTTAGATTTAATAATCCTGAAAATATTTCATTAAAGGATTTGGATGATATTATTTTGGCTTTAGAAAGTGTTGCTGAGCTGTATCAAACTATTTCTAAAGAAAATCCTTGGAGTAAATGTGCACCGAAAAGCCTACTCCCGGCTGATTTAAGGGAAATAGAAATGTTGATTAATGATACATTAAAATCTCTTGATGCTTTTTTAATTGAACGTGGAAGGGTATATGATATTTATGGTATTAAAAAGCCAGATACCTTAAATGAATTTGAAAAGTCACTATCTGCATTTGATATTATTAAAACCCAAAATTCTGAATTAATTGATGCTCAAATATTAAAATCAGGTGCATGGGATAATAATAATGATGACCCTTACAGGTTAATACAAGAACTAGCTAAATATCAAAGAGTTGCACCTATATTGAATAAATTTAATCCTAATATTTATAATGTAAACATTGATGCTTTAATTTATGAATTGAATGAATTATCTCATAAAAAATTCCGATTCTTTAAATCTAATCAACATTTGGAACTTGTTGAGAGATATTACAATTATCCCGTTCAGGACGATATAAATACTATAATAGATGATTTAAATAAAGCTAAAATTGCTATAAGACTTAAAAAGAATTTGGAAGCTAATGATGCATTAGCTAAAAAATATTATGGTGAATATTGGCATTTAAATGCAGATATTAATGATTTAAAAGCAATTGCTCAATGGATGACACAATTCACATCACTTACAAATGAAGGAATCTTTTCACAAAACACTATCGATATCTTATCTAAAGATTTATTTGAAATTAACCCTGAAAGAGATTTAATTGATTACATTGATGCCGGAAAAGAATTTAGTGGTGATTTGGATAAATTAAAATCAAAATTAAATCCTAGAAGTAAATTAATATTTAAAAAAGGTGCAAAGGATGTGCCTTTTGAAGACTGGCAATCCCAATTATATAATTGGAGAGGACAACTTTCAAGCCTTCATTTATGGTCACAATATCTAAACACTAAAAATTCTCTAAAAGGAACAACTGCAGATTTATTTGTTGATTCTATTGAGAAAAGAAATATTAAAAAAGATGATATTAAATCATTGGTTGAAGGTAATTTTGCAGATTCATTACTTAATATTTTATTTGTAGAAAATCATGAATTGGCCACATTTATTGGTGAATTACATGAAAACAGAATACGTGAATTTAAAGATTTGGATAAAAAGATTTTAGTTTTAAATCGTAAAAGAATTTTCCATAAATTAAATAATAATATTCCGCAAATTTTCGGTGCTACAGAAAATCCTCAAGCAAAGGTTCTTGCAGGAGAATTTACTAGAAAAAGTGGACATTTGCCAGTTAGAAAGTTATTGGAAAAAGCTGGAGGGATGATTAAACAAATTAAACCTTGTTTTATGATGTCTCCATTATCTGTTGCACAATATCTTGACCCGACAAATGAAGAATTGCAATTTGATGTAGTTATTTTTGACGAAGCAAGTCAAGTGAAACCTGAAGATGCATTAGGAGCATTTATGAGAGGTAAAACTGCTGTTGTAATGGGTGATACACAGCAATTGCCGCCAACTTCATTTTTTGATCAAATGGCAAGTGGGGAAAGTGATGAAGAGGAAGCAACATCACTGGATATGGAAAGTATTTTGCATTTATGTAAATTATCATTCCCAGTAAAAATGTTAAAATGGCACTACCGAAGTCGGCATGAATCATTAATTAATGTATCTAATAAAGAGTTTTACGATAATGAATTGCTTGTGTATCCTTCACCTTCACATAATGACTCTGAATTAGGATTAAAATTCCATTATAATCCAGATACTGCATATGAAAGAGGTTCATCTTCTGCAAATCCAAAAGAAGCAGAAGATGTTGTTGAAGCAATATTTGAACACTTTGATAGATATGGTGATACAAAAAGTTTAGGTGTTGGAACATTCTCCGTTGCTCAAAAAAATGCTATTCTGGAAAAATTGGAAGAAAAACGCCGCGAAAGACCGGAATTTGAACCCTTATTTTCAGAAAATAAAGATGAAAGATTCTTTGTTAAAAACCTTGAAACAATACAGGGGGATGAAAGAGATGTTATTTTAATCAGTGTAGGGTATGGTTTTGATAATGAGAGAAAAATGTCTCTTAACTTTGGTCCTTTAAATCAGGACGGTGGTGAAAGAAGGTTAAATGTATTAATTACACGTGCAAGACAGAAATGTGTCGTATTTTCTAATTTTAAAGCATCCAGTATGAAATTAACTGCAAATCCTCCTCATGGTGTCAGAGCATTAAGAGAATTTTTAGAATATGCTGAAAACTTAACAATTGGTGCCCATACTGTTGATGAACACTCTCAAGCTCCATTTGAAGATGCAATAGCTAGCTTTTTAGAAGAAAATGGGTATATTGTAGATAAACAAATCGGTTGTGCAGGATTTAGAGTCGATTTAGCTATTGTTGATGAAGAAAATCCTGGTAAGTATATTTTAGGTATAACTACTGATGGAAAAATGTATGCTTCAAGTAAAGTTGCACGTGACCGTGATAGACTTCGCGAACAGGTGCTTGAAGGATTAGGATGGAAACTTTATCATTTATGGTCTACAGACTGGTATAGAAATCGTGACTTGGGTCGTAAGAAATTATTGGAATTCATTGAAAAATCAATCAAAGAAACTCGTGAAGAACAAAGGATAGCTCGTGAAAAAGAAGAAAAACGTAGGATAGAAGCTCAAAAACGAGCTGAAGAATTAAGAAAGAAACGTGAAAAAGAGTTGGAAGAACAGAGGAAAAAAGATGCTGAAGCTCAAAAGAAGAGTTTAGGAGAAAATGTTGAAGTAATTCCTCCAGAAGGACTTGATTTTGATGATGATATAATCTTTGTAAGCAAAGATTCTGATGATGAATTTAATGCTGATGGGGATATTGAATTTGTTGAAGAAAAATCCCCTAGTGAATTTGTTGAGGCTAGTGATGATGAAATCGTTGAAGATATTGATGTAAGTTCTCCTAGTGAATTTGTAACTGTTGATGAAGAATCTAGTGCATTTGAAGACTTCATATTCCATGATGACTCTAAAGATTTGGATTCTGATGATGAAATTGATGTAGGTAAGGATTCGGATTCATCAGATTCAGAAAAAAACAGTGAAGATAAAGACTCAGTTGACATTTCTTCTTCTGGTGAAAGTGATGATGTTACTTCAACAGATGATGTTGATTTGGGTTCTGATGATGATATAAACGATGTTAAGGAGCCTGTAGAAGATATTTCCCTTGAAGAGGGAGATATTGATGATATTATAAATAAAAATTTAGATGATACTTTTGATAAAATTAGCTCTTCAAAAATGGATGATGAACAAAATAAAAAAGATTCTGATGATGAATTAAATTTCAATGAGTTTATTGATGAGTTTAATAATGATGAAAATGACGATTTAGAAAAAGACTCTGTTACTCATTTGAATGATGGTGAAGAAGATGAAGATACATTTACAAGTGATAAAGACGATAGCGAAGATGTTCAATATAAAGACGAAGAAATCGAAGAAGAAATCGAGAAAGAATCATCAGAAGTAGAGGATGATTCTGGTTCTTCAAAACTTAAATTTGGATCCAATTTATCAGAAAAAGGATTTATATCTTCAATTAAAAATAAATTTTCATTATTTAAAAATGATTCTTCAGAAGAGGGCTCTGAGGAAATAAGTGATGTGATTAAAGATAAATTAGAAGATAATGATGAATTTATATATGTTGACCATAGTGATGAGGAAATCATTGAAGATGATGATTCATTGGATAAAGATACTGAATCTGAGGATGTTGTTGATGATTCATTAGATGAAAACAGAGAATCTAACATTGAAGATATTGTTGAAGAGGATATTGAATCTGGTTCTAAGGGTTCTGTAAAAGATGATATTGAAGATATTGAATCTGGTTCTGAAGATTCTGTAAAAGATGATATTGAAGATATTGAATCTGGTTCTAAGGGTTCTGTAAAAGATGATATTAAAAATGATTCACTTGAAGAGGATATCATTGAACCAGAACCAATTAAAGAAGAAGTTAAACAAAACTCTAATGTAAATTTCAAAAAATCTGCTGACACTATTGACTTGGATAATGAAGAAATAACTAAAGAAGATAATATTGATTTAGATGAAATTGATGATATAAAAATTGGTGATGATTCTAAAAGTAATAAATCTGAAATCAAGTCTGATGAAAATATTGATATAACTCCTGTTGATGAAGATAATATTGATTTAGATGAAATTGATGATATAAAAATTGGTGATGATTCTGAAAGTAATAAATCTGAAATCAAGTCTGATGAAAATATTGATATAAGTCCTGTTGGTGAGGATAAAGTTGATTTGGGTTCTGATGAGGATTATATTTATGTGGATCATACTGATGATGAGAAAAGTAGTATTGATGAGGCCGGTGCTGATTTAAATAATGAAAGTAATGTTGATTCTAGTGACGATTCAAATCATGAAAAAGTTGATGCAGGTTCTGCTGATGAGGATAAAGTTGATTTGGGTTCTGATGAGGATTATATTTATGTGGATCATAGTAATGATGAAAAGAGCACTATTGATTATTCTGATAATGAGGTTGAACCTCCTGTTGTTGAAGTAAATCCTTTGAAAAATATTTTATTTAGGGATAGAAAACCTAAAAATCCTAATGGATTAAGTGAATCTAAAATTTCTGATGCAATTAGAGGAACTTCCAAACTTAATTTAACAAAAGAGGAAGTTGAAACTGTACATGGTGAAGTTATTGATGGGGATGTTACTGACTATAAACCTGCACCAAAAGAGGATGATGTGGTTGAAGTTGAAATCATTTCCGGTGATTTTAAAAATATAAATAAAAATAATCTCTTTGAAAATCAAACTAATGATGATATGTCCTATAGAAATGAAGATGATGTAAATAAAGTTGTTTTTAAGAAAAATATTGGTGGTGTGCCTGAAATGGATAGAACTCGTAATATTAAAGAGAAGGATTTTAATCGTATTATTGATGAAGCTTTTGACAATCATCCCGACGGCAGTCTTGGTGATGAAGATATTTCCAATCTTGCTTCTGCACTTGTAAGCAAAGCTTTTGATGATGTAATTTCTGATGCATTTAATAAAAATAATGATGAAAATACTCAAGACAATTATGATAACTATGGGAATAATCAACAGGATATAAATAATCCTGAGACTAATGTAGAAAATTCTCAAAAAAATATTCGTTCAGCTACACCGGATGGAGTTACTTATTATAAAGGTATTGATGATGTAACCAGTCCGTTAAGAAAAAATAACTTGTATTATGATGGTGATAAAAACAAAAACAAATCCGTAAAAGACTCTATTAAAAGTGGTATAAGGGATATTAAATATATTCATAAGTCTTTGCATGAAATAGAAAATCCAACAAAAGTAGGATATGTTTCTGTTGTTGATAGAACAGAAGAATATGATGAAAATGATTATTTAACTCCAGAACAGGATTATGAGGAAGAATATATTCCTCAAGATGAGGGTTTAACATTTGCTGAAAAAGAAGAGTTAAGATATAAAAAAGAACTCGAAATGGAGAAACTTAAAGAGGAATTATCTAGTGATGATAATACTATTGTAACAGTTCACGAAGAAAAAAGACGTGAAGACAAGAAAGATAAAGCTCTTGAAGATATTATTCAAATAGCTGATGAAGATTATAAAGAAATAGAGAAGGAAAGATTTAAAAGTAATAATACTTTAAAGGATTTTGATGATAATAAACTTCCTAAAAGGGGAAAAATTGAAGATGAAATAGTTGATTATAAATTTGCAGCTGATTTTGGCTTAAATTCACAAAAAGATTTATATGAACAACCTATAGATAATGTTTCCAAATCAATTAATGAAATTGTCAATACTGAAGGACCAATTCACGTTAATGAAGTTGTTAAAAGAGTTAAAGATAGTTGTAATATTAAAAGAGCAGGTTCAAAAATGAAAAAACAAGTTTTAAAAGCCATTAAAGAATCTGAAGACTCTGGTGATATCTTACGTATTGGAGACTTTTTATATGATGCATCAAGTAACGATGTGGTTATTAGAAGAAGGGTTAAACCTAATATTGATTTAATCTCTGATGAAGAAATTGCTAAAAATATTGAAACTATATTGTCTCATAAACAAAATGTAACAACAAATAGTTTGACAAAGGAAGTTTCACGTAATTTTGGTTTCAAATCAACTTCCCGTAAAACTTCAACGAGAATTAAAAGTGTTTTAGATTCAATGATTGCTGATAGTAGTGTGAAATTAGATAAAGATTTTGTTGAGTTAAATTAGGTATTTTAAATGTCTACAAAAATCAGTTCCCCTGAGGATTTGCCAAAAAAACCCGGTGTTTACATTATGAAAAACGCCGAGGGTGAAATAATTTATATTGGTAAAGCTAAAAATCTTTTAAATAGGGTTCGTTCTTATTTTAGAGAGAAATTGGACAGGCCAAAGACTCAAATATTAATGAGTCATTTTGATAGTTTAGAATATATTTTAACTAATTCTGAAAAAGAGGCTTTAATTTTAGAAGCTAATTTAATTAAAAAACACCATCCTCGCTATAATATTCAACTTAAAGATGATAAACGATATCCTTATGTTAAAATAACTGATGAAACATTTCCCAGATTAGTAATTACAAGAAATATTACTAAAAATGGTGTTTATTATGGTCCATTTACAGATGTTGGCTCTGTTAAAAGAACAGTTAAATTCTTAAAATCTTTATTTAAAATTAGAACATGCCGTAATATGAATGGGCCTTGTTTAAATGCTCAAATTGATTTATGCTATGCTCCATGTGATGGAAAGATTACTGAAAAGGAATATGGTGAAATAATAAATAAGATTGATTTATTTTTCCAAGGGAAATATTCAGTAATCGTTAAAAATCTTAAAAAAGAAATGCGTGAAGCTGCTGAAAATGAGGAATATGAAAAAGCTGCTGTTTTAAGAGACCAAATTGCTTCAATTGAAGAAATTATGGAAAAACAATTCGTTGATTTGGTTGATGATGATTTGGACCAGGATGTAATAGCTATTGCAAAAGGTAAACTTGATATTTATGTTGTTATTATGCCGATTCGTAATGGAAAAATTACCGGCCGAGATGATTTTTTAATGAGCGGCTCTGAATATGATTCTACTTCTGAAATATTATCTTCATTTATCAAGCAATATTACGGATATGATAGGCATGTTCCAAAACAAATCCTTTTAAGTGAAGAGATTGAAGATAAACTATTGCTTGAAGAGTGGTTAAGTGATTTGAGGGGAAATAAAGTACATATTAAAGTACCTCAAAAAGGTGTTAAATTTAGACTTGTTAAAATGGCTGAAAAAAATGCTGAGATTATTAAGCATCAAAAGAAAAAGCTTGAAAATTCATTAATTGAACTTAAAAAATATTTAAAATTGGAGAATGTGCCTAGAGTCATTGAAGGTTATGATATCAGTAATATTTCAGGTAAATTTGCTGTTGGCTCAAAAGTATCATTTAAAGATGCTAAACCTAATAAAAAAATGTATAAACATTTTAAAATGGAAACTCCAGGACCTAATGATTTTGCAATGATGAAAGAGTTATTAACTCGTCGTTTAAAATTAATTGAAACTGATCCCGAACCTGATTTGATTGTTATTGATGGGGGTAAAGGTCAACTGGGTATGGCTTGTGATGTTTTGGATGAGTTAGACTTATCCCATATTCCAATTATCGGTCTTGCAAAAGAGTTTGAGGAAATTTATCTTCCAGATTCCAAAAAGCCAATTATAATTCCTAAAAATAATAGGGCTCTACATTTGCTTCAACAAGTCCGTGATGAATCTCACCGTTTTGCAATTACATATCATAGAAAGCTTAGAAGTAAAGATATAAGTCAATCTAGTCTGGATGATATTAAAGGCATAGGTAAAAAGCGTAAAATTAATCTTTTAAAAGAATTTGGAAGTATTGAAAATATTAAAAAGGCAAGTGTTGAAGACTTATCAAAAGTTGATTCCATGACTCGTGTTGCAGCCCAAAATATTTTTGATTATTATCATTGAATTGTAAAAAAAGGCCTATTTTTTGCATTAAATTTAAATATGAGTAATTTAAATAATATTTTAAAGAAGTTTTCTATAGGTATTTATTATGGTAAAATGTCCAAGATGTGGTTATGATAATCTTCCATCAACCACGTATTGTGAAAAATGTTCTTATATTATAAAGAATCCGCCCGTACGTCAGAAAAAAAGTGGGTGGAATATGGGAACAGCAAAAAAAGTTGCTTTAATTATTGGTATCATTGCTATTGCATTGGTATTGTTTTCAGTTATTTATAATCATTCACGACCATCTAATGAAGAATCCTTGAATGTTATTGAAGCAGATAATAATGTTCAGCAAAGTTCTTCCCAGCCTTATCAATTAAAAATCATTTATGGCGGAGATTGGTATTCTAATTCAGGTAATGTAAATTATCTTCAAAACAATACAGGTCATGGTACACAGTTAATAAAATTAGATTGTGCTTCCTGGGATACAGTGTCTGTTTTTGTTGAAAAGTCTGATGGTTCATCTGAAAAGATGACTGTTCAACTTTTAAGAAATGGTGAGGTTGTAGCTGAAAATTCAACTACAAATAGTCAATTAACTTTCTCTTATTCAAGTTAATTTTCAAGGTCATTAGCTTTTTGATTCAATAATTCAACAAGTTCATCGGTTTTATAGACTCTGATTTCTTCAGTTTCAGGTTTAAATATTTTCATGAATGTAATCAAATCATTGCATAATTGATCATATTGAATATTTAAAGTACTAAAGTTAGATAGTAGTCCAATTAATTGTTCTCTTTCTAATTTTTCATTTTCCCTAGTTACTTTTTCCATATTTGCAAAATGGGTTTCCATTAATAATTTATCGTTTTCTAAACTGCTGATATATTCTTGAATTTTATTCTCACAACTCATTTAAATCACTAATAAATATTTTTAAATAGTTTCATTTATAAAAATTTGTATAATATAATGGGGCATAAACTATGATTAAAGTTGAAAATGTAAGTAAATCATATGAATTAGATGACGGCAACTCTGTTGTTGGTCTTAAAAATGTCAGTTTTGAAGTTGAAGAAGGAGAAATATTAGGAATCATGGGAAAAAGTGGTTCAGGTAAAACTACACTTTTAAGAGCTTTAAGGGGAGTTGAACCTATTGATGAAGGAAGCATTACTGTTGCAGATGTAACTGTTAATGAAAAATCTTCACAATTTTATTATAATAAACTTAAAAAAGTAACTGCAATTCATCTTCAAAGGTCTTTTGGATTATGGCCTGATACAGTACGTGAAAATGTTTTAAGAAAATTATATGCTCGTGAATATTATGATGAAGGAGGTACTGATTTTAAGGTTGCCGAAAGTGAATTCGGTGAAGAAGCAGATAAAATATTGGAATTAGTATCACTTACACATAAAAAAGACCATTATGCTTCTGTGTTAAGTGGTGGTGAAAAGCAAAGATTAATTATTGCTCGTCAACTTGCTAAACAACCAAAAGCATTACTTTTAGATGAACCTGCGACAATGGCATGCCCTAAAACAAAACAAGAAATCCTTGATGCAGTAAAAAATATCAATAAGGAATTAAATATTACAGTAGTTGTAGTTTCTCATTTGCCTGAAGTTCAAAAATATCTTGCCGATAGAGTAATATTGATGGAAGATGGTGAAATTAAAAAAGAAGGCAGTCCTGATGATATTACAGAAGAATTTATGAGCCTAATGGACCCTATTGTTGATATAGAAAATATTTCCACTGATGAGGATGTTATTGATGTTAAAGACATTTATAAAAGATTCTATTTATTAACTGGAGGAGAAGTACTCCAAATTGAAGATATTAATTTTAAAGTTCAAAAAGAGAATATTTTAAGTTTAATTGGGCCTAGTGGTGCTGGTAAAACAGTTTTACTTCGTATGTTGGCAGGACTTGACGATTCGGATAGTGGTGATGTATTGTACCAGATTGACGGTGAATGGCATGACATAGCTATTGCAGGATTGGGACGTATGAAAATCCGTTCAAAACTTGGATTCATGCATCAGGAGTTTGCATTGGCTCATTATGCAACAGTATTTGACCAATTAGCTACTCGTTTAGGTTATAAAAATCAGAATGTTGTAAATGAAGCTCGCCAAAGGGCTGAAAGAATGGGTCTTAGTGATGAATTACTGGATTCTCTATATTTACTTACAGATTTGCAAGAAAGTGAAGCCAGAGCTCGCCTTGAACAAGTTGGTCTTGAACCGGATATTTTAAGTGATTTGTTCCCTAAATTCCCAGAAACAGCTACTCGTGAAGCTGTTGCAGATATATTTGAGAGTCTTGATTTAGATTTGGATATTTTACAAAGAAAATCATATGAATTATCCGGAGGTCAAAAAGTTCGCGTAATGCTTGCTTTAATTTTAGTTTCAAAACCGGAATTTTTACTTTTAGATGAACCCTTCGGTGATTTAGATCCGATTACATTAAGAATTGTTACCAATTCACTTAAAAAGATTTCTAAAAAGTATAAGATTACAATTATAATGATTTCACATAATACTGATTTTATTAAAGAATTATCCAACAGAGCATTGTTCATGGATGATGGTAAAATAATTGATGATAGTGAAGATATGGATAAAATCGTTGATAATTTCATTGATTTCTGTCATGCAAGTTATTTGAAGGAGAGCGAATAAATGTTTAATGTTATTTGTGTTCCTGTTGATGGCTCTGATTATGGATATCATGCAGCAGATGTTGCCATTGAAATAGCCAGTAAATTTTCATCCAAAATAGCTGCAGTTCATGTTTTGGAAGAATTTTCATTCAGCAGTTATGATTCTGAAGAGGATAGCGGTGATGCGATTTTGGCTAAAATCACAAAAAAGGCAGCTGAATATGATGTTGAAGTTGTAGAACATCTTTTAACTGCTGATGCTTTAAGGGACATGAACTTTATTGTTAAACAAACTGGTGCAGATTTAGTTGTAATTAATGCATTAGGCTCTGATAATGAAAGATTCGTATCTTTTGAGGACAATAATGTTAGTGACCACAAAATTGGTTCGGTAACAGAAAGACTTTTAAGAAATTCTGATGTGCCAATTTTACTTGTAAAATAACTATTTTTTTTTAACTATTTTTCTTTTATTTTTCTTTATTTTCTTTTAAAATCTTATTTTTAACTAAATCTTTAAATATTAATAAAAACACATTTATTAATAACTAAACTTTTAGTTTGTTTTTTAAGAAAGGAGATATTATGATAGTAAAAGAATGGTGCTCATTTTGCGGAGAATGCGCAGGTGTTTGCCCAAGAAATTTAATTCAAGTAAGAGAATATGCATTAGTCTTTAAAGAAGATGAATGTAAGGATTGTGACACATGTATTAAAGCTTGTCCAATAAATGCTTTAGAAAAAGGGGATTGATTTTATGATTGAAACAGATGTAATAGTAGTTGGTGCAGGACCGGCAGGTTCAAGTGCAGCAAAACATGCTGCTTTAGGTGGAGCAAAAGTTATTTTAATAGATAAAAAATCTGAAATTGGATCTCCAAAAAGATGCGCTGAAGGAGTTTCAATTGAAGGACTTGAAAAATTAGGTATTGAACCTTCTCCTCGTTGGATTACTAAAAAAATCGAAGGAGTAAGAATTCAGACACCTGATGGAACTGATGTTTGGTTAACCGAAGACCAGGTAAAAATACCTGAAGCAGGTTATATTCTTGAGAGAAAAGTATTTGACAAGCATATGGCAATGGATGCTGCAAGAGCAGGTGCTGAAATTAGAGTAAAAACTTTAGTAACTGGTATTGATAAAATTGACAATGGTTTTATTGTTGAAACAGAATCCATGGGAAAAGAACAAACTTTTAAATGTAAAATATTAATTGCTGCTGACGGTCCTGAAGGACATATTGCCAGATGGGCAGGTCTTAGACCAGCTGCAAAAGCTAAGGAAATGGAATCCGGTGTACAATATGAGATGTGTAATGTTGAATTTGAAAAACCCGGAATAATTGAATTTTACTTAGGTTCATGTGCACCTGGCGGTTATGTATGGATTTTCCCTAAAGGCGACGATATTGCTAATGTCGGTTTGGCTATTTTACCATATAAAGCGGATAAAACCGCAATTGAATATTTGGATGATTTTGTAGCAAAATCTCCTTATTTAAAAAATGCTCAAGCTGTAGAAATTAATGTTGGTGGAGATCCTGTCGGTGGAATGACTAAAAAACTTTATGATGATAACATTATGGTTTGTGGAGATGCAGCAGGTCAGGTAAATCCATTAACCGGTGGAGGAATTATCAGCGGTATGACTGGTGGAATGTGTGCTGGTCAGGTTGCAGCACAAGCTATTAAAGAGGACTGTTCCAAAAAATTCTTAAAACAATATGATGAAATGGCTCATGAAGAATTGGACCATGAAATTAAAAGGTATAAAAAAGTTCAGGAATACTTGCTTACATTATCTGATGAAGAATTGAACAGTATTGCACATGCATTTGAAGGAGAAAGCTTTGAAAAAATTTCCACTACTGAAATTGTTAAAAAATTAATTAAAATTTCACCTAAAGCTTTATTGAAATTAGGTAAATTCGTATAAAGGTGTTCTAAGTGATTTTAGTTACCGGTGGAGCAGGCTACATTGGTTCACATACCAATAAGGCATTGCATAAGGCAGGTTATGATACTGTAATTGTAGACAATTTATGTAAGGGTTATGAAACCTTTGCAAAATGGGGTAATTTTGAAAACTGTGATTTTGGAAGCAGTGATTTACGTGAAGTCTTTGAAAAATATGATATAGATGGAGTATTGCACTTTGCTGCTTTTTCATCTGTCGCAGAATCAGTTGAACTTCCTCAAAAATATTTTAAAAACAATTATAAAAACACTTTAAACCTTTTAAAAATAATGCGGGAGTTTGGTGTTGACAAGTTCATATTATCTTCAACCGCAGCGGTTTATGGTAATCCGGAAAAAATCCCTATTACAGAAGACCAGGAGTTAAAACCAATCAACCCCTATGGTCATTCTAAATGGATTACCGAAAAAGCGTTACAAAGAGAAGTTGAAAAAGGAGATTTTAATTTTGTTTCCTTAAGATATTTTAATGCGGCTGGCTGTGATTTTGACTGTGAAATCGGTGAATTGCATGATCCTGAAACCCATCTGATACCTTTGGTTTTAGATGCTGCCATTGGTAAAAGAGATAGCATTTCTATTTTTGGTGATGATTATAATACTCCTGATGGTACTTGCATTCGTGATTACATTCATGTAAATGATTTGGCCAGTGCCCACATTGCAGCTTATGAATACTTATGTGAAAAAAATCAATCAAATATATTTAATTTAGGAAACGGTCAGGGTTATTCCGTTCGTGAAATAATTGACACATGTAAAAAGGTTACTGGCTGTGACTTTAATGTTGAAATAGCTGACCGTCGTGAAGGTGATCCTGATATTTTAATTGCTGATGCATCAAAAATTAAAAATGAATTGGGATGGGAACCAAAATATGATTTGGATTGCATCGTTTCATCTGCATGGAAATGGCATCAAAAAGTGAATAATATATAATGAGGTTTAATATGGAAAATAACAATAATGTCTCTAAAATAGATGTTAGAATTATTGTATCTAACTTGGATATTGCAGGATTAGTTTCAAAAGCCGTTAACAGTGCTCAACTTGAAAGAGATTATAATATTATTGTTTCTTCCATTATTCCTACAACAGATCTGGAGCTTGCTAAAAAAGTAGCTGAAGGTGCTGATATTATTCTTATTGGTGGATATGGTCAGGATGATAACTTTAATTTATTGTTCAATGATTTAAAAACTGATTTTAATCATATTGGTCTATTTGATTATAATAATGTCTTATTTGAAAGCGAAGAACTTAATACTGAGCTTGCTCAAAAGGAAATTTTGAATTCAATTATAAAGTCAACTATTTCATATTCTTTAAATTTAATTAATATCCATACTCTTGAAAACAAACTATTGAAGTTAACAAAAAATTATAATAATTTGCTTGATGATTATAATAAACTTATTAAAGAAAATGAAGTATTGGCTAATGAAAATAAAGATTTGATTGATGATATTGATAATTTAAAATCAGATTTTTCTAATTTCAAGGCTAGATTTGAGGATATATACAATAAAGACTTTTTAGAAATTTACAGATTGGATGAACTTTGGCAAGAAGTTTTTAGACAGGATTTTGTTGATGATGAAAGAATTGTCATAGCAACAAATAAGTTTAAACCTGATAATATTCTTGTTGGACAAGGTTTCATTGCAGCTCAAAGCAGAAATCAGGCTATAGAGTGGTTAAAAATAATTAAAACTGCTTTAATTTTCGTCGATGATAATAAGGAAGAATTAAATGAAGAATTATCTTCTAAACGCAGAAATAAAAATCCTGAAGTTAGGGATGATTATGACATGCCAAATACCTTTGAAAATTTCTGGGAGTGAAAACATTATTATTTTATATTAGGTTGAAGAAAAATAATAATGATAATAATCATGGTGTTTGCAAATGCAAGGTGAGATAGAAGATAAGTGTGGTATAGTAGGAATTCATTCTGAAGATAACTCTAAGGATGTTTCTTCTTTTATTTATTATTGTTTGTTTGCGTTACAGCATAGGGGTCAAGAATCTGCTGGAATTGCAACTTTTTCTGAAGGTAAAGGATTAACTTATTACTGTGGCATGGGTTTAATCACAGATGTTTTTAAAGATTATGAAATACATAATCTTAATGGAAATATTGGTATAGGCCATGTAAGATATTCTACTACTGGTCAATCAAGGCTTGAAAATTCACAGCCGTTTGTCACTGATTTTGATGACGGATTTATAGCTATGGCTCATAATGGAGATATTGTTAATTCCGGTGAATTAAGAAATGAGCTTATAAATGAGGGTTATGAATTTAAATCCGACACAGACTCTGAAGTAATTTGTTACATGCTTAAAAAAGAACATTATGATAATGATAAAAGCATTATAGATGCAATTGAAGCTGTTTCAAAAAGGCTTGTTGGATCTTATGCATTAGTCATTCTTGTTAATGGTGATTTGTATGGTGTTCGTGGTCCTATGGGAATCAAACCACTTGCACTTGCCAAAAAAGGCGATGACTTTGTGTTGGCATCTGAAACTGTTGCTTTTGATGTTATAAATGCTAAATATGTTAGAGATATTGTTCCGGGTGAAATTGTTTACTTTGAAAATAATGAAGTTAAAAGCCACATGTTGGAAATTGCTGATGAATCAAAATTATCTCACTGTATGTTTGAATATGTTTACTTTGCAAGACCGGATAGTACAATTGATGGAATCAATGTTTATCAAACTAGATTGAATATTGGCCGTCAATTACATAAATTATATCCTATTGATGCTGATGTTGTAATCCCCGTACCTGATTCATCTATTCCCGCAGCTATTGGTTATTCAAGAGCTTCAGGAATACCTTATGGTGAAGGTTTAATTAAAAACAGGTATGTTGGAAGAACATTTATCATGCCGACTCAGGAAGAACGTGAATTGGCAGTTAGACTTAAATTAAATCCAATCAATGAAGCTATAAAAGGCAAAAAAATTATTCTAATAGATGACAGTATCGTAAGAGGAACTACTTCTAAAAAATTGCTTGATTTAGTTAAAGAAGCAGAACCTGCTGAAATTCATTTCTTGGTAGGTTGTCCTCCTGTAGTGGCACCTTGTTTTTATGGTGTAGCAATGGCTACTAAAAAAGAATTAATTGCTGCTAATTATAGTATTGAGGAAATTAAAGAGCAATTAAATATTGATTCTTTAGGATATATTACATTGGAAGCACTTATAGAAGCTATTGGAATGCCTAAAGAAGATTTATGTTTGGGCTGTTTGAATGAGGAATATCCAACCGAACTTCCCGATGACATTGAAGCTGAAACTTATTATAAACCTTAAAGGATTTACATGCCTGAATTATTAGCTCCTGCTGGAAATTTCATTTCACTACGTGCTGTTTTGGAAAATGGTGCTGATGCAGTATATTTTGGATTAGATGAATATAATATGAGGGCTAATGCCCGAAATTTTTCTTTAGATGATTTAGCTAAAATTTCTAAGATAGCTTCAGATTACAATGCTAAAACTTATCTTTGCACTAATATTATTCTAAAAGAATCTCAAATTATTGAACTTAAAAATAATTTGGAAAAAATTTCATCCTCTGAAATCGATGGACTGATTTTATCAGATATTGGATTAATAGAAGATACTGTTTCTCATGGGCTTGAAGCTCATATAAGTGTTCAGGAAAATGTTACTAATTCTTTTACATTAAAAACTCTTCATAAACTTGGAGCTAAAAGGGCGATTTTATCAAGAGAACTGTCCATAGGGGAAATAGCAGATATTACCAGCAAATCTCCAATCGAAACTGAAATATTTATTCATGGAGCAATGTGTATGGCCATTTCCGGGCGATGCTTTTTGAGTTATGGTTTATATCAAAGGAGTGCAAATTGCGGGGATTGTCTTCAGCCATGCCGTAAAAACTGGACATTAACTTTTGAGGAATCTCAAAATGATGCTGTTTTTAATACTTCTGATGTTTTAGACGAATCCTTTGTCATATCCCATTCATTTGATGATAGTTATAGAACAAACTTTTTTTCACCTAAAGACATGTGTATGATAGAGCATATTCCAGAATTAATTAAAACGGGCGTTAGTTCATTTAAAATAGAAGGACGTGCACGCAGTCCTGATTATGGTGCTATGGTTACAGGCATTTATCGTGAGGCTATTGATTCCTACTTAAATAATCCTGATGATTATAAATTCAACCCTGAATGGATGGAAGAGTTAAAAAGCGTTTTTAATCGTGGTTTTGATACTGGATTTTACTTTGATACTCCATTTGAAACAAGTGAAACTAACCAGTCAAAATACATTAAAAAAGACATAGGACAGGTTGTAAATTTTTATAATAAGGTTAGTGTAGCTGAACTAAGAGTATGGGATGATTTAAAAATTGGTGATAAAATAATGATTCAGGGTGAAACTACGGGTTCTGTTACACATATTGTTGAGTCAATGCAGGTTGATGGTGCTGATGTTGATAATGTTTCTAGAGATTCTAATGTTGGAGTTTTAATGCCTTCAAAAGTTAGGAAAAATGATTTTGTTTATAAATTAGTTGAGAGGTCACAGCAATGATTAAAAAAATTGCTATTTATGGAAAGGGTGGAATTGGAAAAAGTACAACTGTAGCTAATTTATCCGCTACATGGGCTAGTGAAGGTTTGAACTGTTTGGTTATTGGATGTGATCCAAAAGCAGACACTACACGCACATTGTATGGCAGAAGAATTCCAACTGTTGTAAATACATTAAAGGATAATAGAAAACCAAACCGTGATGATCTGGTTTTTAAAGGTTTCAATGACATTTTATGTGTTGAAAGTGGGGGGCCCGAGCCAGGTGTTGGATGTGCTGGACGTGGCGTTATTGTTGCCATGAAAAGACTTGAAAATATCGGTATTTTTGATGAGGATTTGGATGTTGTTGTTTATGATGTTTTAGGTGATGTGGTCTGTGGAGGTTTTTCAGTACCTCTTCGTGAAAAATATGCAGATGAAGTATTAATTGTAACTTCTGGTGAGTACATGTCACTTTATGCGGCAAATAACATTGTTCGCGGTGTTAAAAAACTTAAAGGAAATTTAAGCGGTATTATTTGCAACTGCAGAAATGTTGAAAATGAAGAGGAGATTGTCAATGCTTTTGCTAAAAAAATAGGCACACATGTTATTGGAACAATTCATAGAAGTAATTTAATTCAGGATGCTGAATTAGATGCCAAAACCGTTGTAGAAAAATACCCTGAAAGTGATGAAACAAATGAATACTTGGACCTTGCTTCAAGTATAATGACTAATGAAAAAGTTTCAATTCCGGAACCTATGGATGATGAAGAATTTGAAGAATTCTTCAAATCATTTCTCTAATGATAATATGAAAAAACTTGCAATTTTTGATTTTGATGGTACATTATTTGACTCAATAGATGATGTTGTAGTATGCTTTAACAAAGTTTTAACGATTTATGGTTTTCCCACGTTAACGCGAGATGAATATATTCCCTGTTTAGGTGGAAATATTGATGATATCGTTTCAAAGGTATTGGGTGATAATAACACTCCTCAAAACTTAGAAAAAGTTAAAAAAACCTACTTGGATTTATATAATACTTCTAAAAAAGAACTTACAATCCCATTCAACAATTCTTATGAATCATTAAAAATACTGCAGGATAACAATGTATTATTGGCCATAAACTCCAACAGATTAAATGACTCCTTAAACGAATTTGTGGATAAATTTTTCCCAGATATTGATTTTATATTAATTGAAGGTCATGATACTGTTAATCCATCAAAACCAGATCCATTTGGAGTAAATAAAATTATTGATAAGGCCAAAGTAGATTTAGATGAAACAGTCTATATAGGAGACTCTATAACTGATATCAAAACAGCTCAAAATGCAGGAATTGATTGTGTAGTTGTTAAATGGGGTTATGGGGATGAGAACGTATATAATCAGGAATATCCATTAAAAGTCATCAGTGACTTTTCACAATTGTATGAGTTATTTGGCATTAACTATTTTTAATCGAAAAATCAATCTATAATATATGTTATTCGTGTATTACCCAAAATGTTCAACATGCAGAAAAGCAAAAAAATGGTTAGAAGAAAATAATATTGAATTTGAAGAAAGACATATCATTGATGACAATCCTACTTATGAAGAACTTAAAGAATGGTATGAAAAAAGTGGTTTGGCTTTAAACAGATTTTTCAACACAAGCGGGATGAAATACAGGGAATTGAAATTAAAAGACAAACGCCCTGAAATGTCAGAAGATGAACAGCTGAAATTGCTTGCAACCGATGGTATGCTTGTAAAAAGACCAGTAATCGTCAGTGATGATGTGGTTTTAACAGGCTTTAAGGTTAAGGAATGGGAAGAAAAATTACTTTAAATCAACTACCATCACTATTATATTTTATTAAATCTAAATTAACAAACATGACCAATGATGATTTAGATTTATTAAAATTAGAACTTGAATGTGAAAAATTTCGGTTAATGTCCTACCAGCTTGATGATTTGCTCGAAGAATATGATAAATTAATGGAATTAAGAGGCAACATCCAATTTAAATTTTTCAACACCTTGGAAAACGTTAAAAAGAATGGATTGCCAGTTAAAGAGGATTATGAACGTTGGGAAAAAATCAGAACTCAAGAAAGACAAGGTTGGGATGAAGAAATTAATTTAATAGCTGATTTGAAATATGATGTTGATGACAATTTGAAGATGTTGGATAATACAAAAATGAGAAGAATGTTAATTAATAAGGAAGTTAAGGATTAACTTTAAAAAACAAAAACCTCATAATTATATAGTGATAAAAAATTGATGGAGACAAAAAGTGTTAGATATAAAATTATTCAGAGAAAACCCTGATATTATTATAGACTCTGAGAAAAAAAGATTCAGAAGCACTGAAAATGTTGAAAAAGTAATAGAATACGACACCTTATGGAGAGAGGGTGAGAAAAAATTAAATTCTTTAAGATCTGAAAAAAATAAATTATCTAAATCATTTAAAAAGGCTAAAGAAGAAGGTAATTTAGAAGAGGTAATCAAACGTTCTAAAGAAGTGGCTGCAGAAATTAAAGAATTAAGTGCTAAAAATGAAGAATATCTTAAACTCAGAGATGACTACAGATACAAAGTTGGAAACATAATAGATGAAGATGTACCAATATCAGATACGGAAGACGATAATGTAGTTGTTAGAACCCATGGTGAAATACCGGAACATGATTTTGAATTATTAAACCATGTGGATTTAATCAAAAAAATTGATGGTGCAGATTTAGAAACTGCAGCAAGTATTGCAGGGGCTCGTTTCTACTATTTAAAAAGAGATATTCTACACTTAAACCTTGCGTTAATTCAATTTGCATTAGAAGAACTGGAATCTGAAGGTTATATTCCTATGCAAACACCATTCTTTGTAAAAGGTGAAGTTGCAGCTGAAACATCTGAATTAGGTGAATTCTACGAAACATTATACAAAGTAGAAAATGAAGATATGTACTTAATTGCAACTGCTGAGCAGACCTTGGCAGCTCTTCACAGAAATGAAATCATATCTCCTGATGAATTGCCATTAAGATACTGTGCACTTTCAACTTGTTTTAGAAAAGAAGCAGGTTCACATGGAAAAGATACCTTAGGTATATTCAGAGTCCATCAATTTGAAAAAATCGAACAGTTCATCTATTCAACTCCAGAAGATTCAAGAAATCAACATAATCATTTGATGGAAGTAACTGAGAGAATCTATCAAAAATTAGGTCTTCCTTATCAAATTATAGCTATTGTATCATCTGCATTAAATGATAATGCAGCCATTAAATATGATTTGGAAGCATGGTTCCCAGGCTCAGGTGCTTTTAGAGAATTGGTATCCTGCACTAACTGTAAGGATTATCAGGCAAGAAAAACAAAAACTCGTTTTGGAAGGGCAGGTTCTGGAGATGCTCAAACATTACACACCCTAAACAGTACGGCTATTGCAACTGAAAGGACAATGTGCTGTATTTTAGAAAATTATCAGCAAGCTGACGGCAGCATAAAAGTTCCTGAAGTACTTGTTCCTTACATGAACGGGAAAACAATTATTGAAGCTAAAAAATAGTTTTTTTTTAAATTATTTTCTGAGGTTAAATAAAAAAAGTGAAGGATTATACAAAATGAAATTGTATATTTCCTAATAAAACTTGAATAGGAACTTGGAAAATGTTCATACCATTTTTGGTCATTGCTGTATCCATAGCATCCCCTCTGGACATGGTTCCTGGAACATTTTCGTTTCCTGCATATCCATTGTATGCATCATTTACCCTAATGGCCTCAACAATATCTTTACCGAATATTGCCTCTGCAGCTTCATTATTTACACCAATAATAATATGTGGCGTATAATGATATGTGTGAGATATAATGTCCTGTGCAGCATGATATGGGTCGCTTGGGTTGATTAAACGGATATTGTGTAAGGTTTCACCATTTGCATTATAAGAATCTCCCGGATAAACCCATTCAAAACCTCCTAAAAGGGTAAATTTGGCCGCCATATCAACCCCGCCATCTTCTTCGGCATCCTCAGCAATTATTAAAATAGGACTTACTATTGTTGTTGCTAAAAATCCCATTATTATTAATACAATCGCTATAAATATTAATGCTAATTTGTTCATGTTTATCTTTTAAATTCTTTTAAATACTTAAATCTATCTTTTTTTAATAACATTTTTTAATTAGTTAAAATATAATAATTTTCATGAAAACAATAATAATTAATGCAAGTCCAAGGAAAAAATGGAATACTGCAGAAATCATGCAATCTGCTCAAAAAGGAGCCGAATCTGTAGGTGCTGAAACTAAATATGTAAATTTATATGATTTATCATTCAAAGGTTGTAGAAGTTGTCTTGTCTGTAAACTAAAAGATAAAACAAAAGGAAAATGTTATTGGAGAGATGACTTATCACCTTTAATTGAAGAAATTTTGGATTCAAATGCTTTGCTTATTGGTTCTCCAATATATTTTGGAGAGCCTACAAGTGAATTCAGAGCATTGATTGAGAGATTAATATTTTGTATAATGTCTTATGATGATGGGTCCAGCTATTTTACAGGCAGGGTAAATGTGGGAATTTTTTATACCATGAATGCTCCGCTTCAATATTATGAACAATCAATGAAAGATAGCTTATCTAGTCTTGAATTTCTCTTTTCTTTTTTAAATGGGGAAATTGTTACCTATCCTGTTTGTGACACCATACAAGTTAGTAAATACTCTAAATATAATATGGCTGGTTTTTCACAGGAGGCTAAGGAAAAACAATGGATTTTACAGTTTCCAAAAGATTTAGAAAAAGCTTTTGAAATTGGAGCAAATTTAAGTAAATTATAATTATTTATTTTTAATTAGTAAATTTGTTATAATATTTAAATATCTTAATTAACTATTAATTATCATGTCTGATTTTGAAACTATTATTAATACAAGAAGAAGTATTCGTGAATATCAACCAAAGGATGTTGATGATGAAGATATTTTAAAAATTTTGAAGGCTGGAATGCAGGCTCCAGGATCTAGATTGGGTGCTGAACCTTGGGAATTTGTAGTTATTAAAGATAAAGAAACTTTATCTAAATTGGGTGAAATTAAACCAAGAGTAACTAATGCACCGGTAGCAATTGTTCTGGTTGCAAATATTGAAAGAGCCTTTTACAAAACTGTATGGCAACAGGATATGGGTGCAGCTGCCGAAAATATGTTGCTTGAAGCAGTTAACTTAGGTTTGGGTGGTCTTTGGAATGGTGTTGCACCAGATGAAGAGAGAATGGCAAAAATTGGTGAAATAATTGGAATTACAGATATTAAGGAGACTAAACCTTACTGTATAATTACTGTAGGCTATCCTGCAGATGGATGGGAAAACAAGTTCATGGATAAATTTGATGAGGAAAGAATTCACTATGAAAAATACTAAATATGATTTTGAAAGCATTACTGATAGAAATAACACAAATTGTCTTAAGTGGGATCTTTTTAATGATGATTTGCCTATGTGGGTAGCGGATATGGATTTTAAGGTTGCACCACAGATACAGGATGCAATCCTAAAAAGAGCCAATCATCCCGTTTACGGTTATACTATTGTTCCGGATGAACTTTTTAATGTATATATCAATTGGTGGGACTCAAGATATGATTTGAAAATGTCAAAAGAAGATATGGCATATTCAATTGGAGTAATGCCTTCAATTTCATCCATGATACGGTGTTTGACTGAAGAAAATGATGAAATACTAATTCAGACACCAGTTTATCATGTATTTTTCTATGTTATAGAAGATAATAATCGTAAAGTCCTTGAAAATCAGTTGATTTATGAAAATGGTGAATATAGAATTGATTTTGATGATTTGGATGAAAAATTGTCTAAAGTCAAGATGATGGTTCTCTGCAATCCCCACAATCCAATAGGTAAAATCTGGTCTGAAAAGGATTTGGCCCGTATTGGCGAGTTATGTAAAAAACATGATGTTGTTTTAATATCTGATGAAATTCACTGTGATTTGACTGATTCTGGAGTAAAATATAATCCTTTTAAAGCAGAGGATTATGTAATAAGGTGTCTTTCACCATCCAAATCATTTAACATTGCCGGTTTTCAAAGTTCTATTGTCCATACAACTAATAATGAACTTTTGGATAGGGTAAAAATCCAAATGCATATTGACAATTCTGATTCATGTAATGTCTTTGCAGCATCTGCTGTAATGGCAGCATATGGGGAGTCTGAAGAGTGGCTGGATGAGTTAAGGGATGTTTTATATAGAAACAAAGAAATTGTTCGTGACTATTTGGCTGAGGAGCTTCCTGTTGTCAGGCTGGTTGAATGTGACGCAACTTATCTTTTATGGCTTGACTGCTCTGCTTTAAATGTGGCATCAAAAGTTTTGTCTGAATTTTTAAGGCAGAATCAGGGATTATTCTTATCTGCAGGTGTTGATTTTGGTCAGAATGGTGATAACTTTTTAAGGATGAATGTAGCATGTCCTGAAAAACTATTAATTGATGGGCTTGATAAGTTTAAGGCAGGAGTAATTGCTTTAAATAATATTAAGTCATTTTAATGAAATTTACCTGTAAATGAGGATATAATGAAGTATGAAAGAAATTTTGATTTAATAAATAGGAAATTTAGGGAATTATTGCTTCCAACAATAGCTGTTTCAATTGCAGGCAATTTTGCCATATTGATTGATGCTTTTTTAATTTCTTTTATTTTAGGTTCTAGTTATTTGGCTGTTGTTCAAAGTATTGAGTCTTTTGCTTGTATTGTAGGTCTTTTTTATTGGATGATTGGAATGGGGGGCAGTATCCTATGTTCTATTGCAAAAGCGGACTTCGATGATGAGAAAGCCAATTCGATTTTTACGGTTTCGCTGCTCAGTCTGATTGTTATATCATTGATTATTGTTGTTTCAGTTTTAGTCTTTCATGATTTTTTTACCCAGATGTTATGTCAGGCACCTGAATTACAGCCTTTGGTTAATCAGTATTTGGAATTATATGTAATTGGTGTGCCATTCTTATGTTATATGGGTTGTATTGCTTATTTCATTAAATCTTATGGTTTTATTAAGTTACAGTTTTGGGCATTTTTATTATCAAATGTTATAAATACTGTTTGTGATATTCTTTTTATGAAGTACTTGAATTTAGGTATTGCAGGCGCAGGTTTGGCTACGTCAGTAGGTTTTATTGTATCTGCATTTTTCATTTCTTATTATTTCTTCAGTCCAAAAAAATCGATTAGACTTATTAAAGTTAAAATATCTTCAATCTTCGGTTATTTCATAAATATTTGTAAATCAGGATATTCTATTGCTTCCGGGACTTTATATGAGGCAGTTAGATTAATATTAATTAATTATTTATTGATTGTAGTAATGGGTGCAGTTGGATTGGAAGCATTCAATTTGTGCTCCAATATTACATTTATTACAATGATTTTTGTTATGGGTACAGTACAGTCAATCGTACCTATTGTATCAGTTTATTTCAAGGAAGAGGATTATCGTGGTGTTGCATATGTTTGCGATAAATCAATGAAAATAGTTATTGGATTCAGTTTGTTCTTTTCAATATTGTTTTTCATTTTCCCAGATATTTCATTGCTCATATTTAATGTAAATGATCCTAACACTATTCCTGTAGTATTGAATGCTGTTAGATTGTTTTCTTTGTCTTTTGTAGGTATGGCAATTACTCAGTTATATATATTTTATACCCAATCTGTACAGTACACTAAGCTTTCAAATGTTATTACATTTTTTAAAGTGTTAGTATTGCCAGTATCTTTTGTTTATTTATTCTCCTCTTTCTGGGGTGTGAACGGAATTTGGATTACATTTGCTGTTGTTGAATTCTTCACAATAATAGTTATTTTCTTTTATTCCAGATATGTTGCTAAAAAGTCTAATAATGAGTATTCAGGATTTTTCTTAATTAAGCATAATAATGACAAATCTGTATTTGAATATACTTTTGATGGAAATCTGGAAAATGTTTCGGATTTATCAAAAATCGTTCAGAAAGCTTTATCTTATTCAAACCAATCTGAAATTGTAAGTTCGGCTATTGAAGAGATGCTTGTTAATATTATTGAAATAAATGATAATATTGATTTGATTGATATAATTGTTAGGGATAAAAAGGATTCAATGGTTTTTTCGGTTAAATACTCCGGAATACTTTATAACCCTCTTGAAGATACAAATCATGATAAATTATCAGTATTGGATAAGCATGTTGAAAATATAGATTATTCTCAAATTTTGGAATTGAATAATATTGAAATTATTTTATGTAATGATTAATTTTTTGTAATAATTTGTATTTATTTGATTTTAGGTCTTTTTAATCTAAAAATTTATAATATTAAAATTTAATATTTAATAATTGTTATAATTATATGATTAGGAGTTGTTACTATTTTTTCAAAGGATGCAAAGGATTTTTATGATTTAATGTTTGCCGATATAGATGATGTGGGTATTCTATTGGATGATGTCGGCAAATGTGATAGCGGAAGTTATCAAATTATTTTAGATTCACAGTTCATGAAATATTTGGAAAATGCAGGTATTGAAAAGAATGTTCTGTTTAATGGAGTTTTTGCATATACTCTATCAAGATTTATTGGCAGTGAAAATATCTTATTTAACACTGTTTTGGATGAAAAAAATTCAGTATTATTAGTTAACTGTGAAAATCAGGATGCTTCTTCTTTTATGAACTATGTGGCTGCTTTGATTGAAAATATATCTAAATATGATTGTCCTTTTGAAGAAATTGAAAGTGAATATGATGCCAAGTCCAATATTATGTTCCAGTATTCCGCAGATAATGATGCTGTAACAGATTTATCCTTTGATTTTAATGCATATGTTTCCCTAAAAGATAAAAATTATATTTTAAACATTATTTATTCTGAAAAATATTCTGAATTCATGGTTAAACGATTTGCACAGTCCTATAATTTAATTTTATCTCAAATTTTAAACGTAAATGATTTATCCGATATCAATTATACTACCTTATCTGATTTGGAGTTCCTGGATACTTATAATCAGAATGATTATCATTTAAATTATGATGATATTTTAGAAGCTTTCAATGATAACCTCGCGAAATATCCGGATAATAAACTTGTTTTGTATAATGATGCCGTTTACAGCTATGCCGAGAGCGCTTTTATTGCAGACAGGATTGCTAAAAAACTTGCAGATCTTGGTGTTGGATTTCAGGACAATGTAGCGTTTTTAGTTAATCGGAGTGAATTATATTTATTTAATGTATTGGCTATTTTGTCTATGGGTGCAGTTTATGTGCCTCTTGATACCAATCTTCCGGATGAACGGATAGAATTTATACTGGAGGATACGGATTCCAAAGTCCTCATTGTTGGTGATGAAACATATGAATATGCCGAAAATATGGATAATAATCATGTCCTTTTAAACGTGTCCGATATTGTTAGAAAAGAAACTGGCACTTTATCTCGTTTGCCTGTTAATTATGGCGATTTAGCCTGTATTTTATATACTTCAGGAACCACTGGCGTTCCAAAGGGTGTAAAAATTACTAGAAAATCAATTCTTAATGTAGCTGAATGGTATGTTGAGGAATACGATTTCGGTAAGGATGATGTTTATGGAATGTTTTCATCAATAGGTTTTGATGTAGCCAGTTTTAATATAACAGTAGTCATGCTTGCAGGAGCCTGTTTGGCAATTGTTCCTGATGACTGCAAATCAGATATGGCTAAACTAAATGAGTATTATATCCAGCATGGCGTTAATCATGCATGGATTACCACTTCCGTAGGTAAATTATTCATGCATAGTGTAGATATTGCCTCTTTGGACATACTGATTTGTGGTGGTGAAAAACTGGGTGATTTTGAAAGCCCAAAAGATTATACCTTAATTGATGTATGCGGTCCTACTGAAGCATTTGAACATGTTTATTCCATTAAAAATTCGGATAAAATGGATTCTTCATCAATAGGTTATTTGAATTATAATACCAAAGCATATCTTTTGGATGATGAATTCAGACGCATTCCTGTGGGGGCTGTTGGTGAACTGTATCTGGCAGGTTATCAGTTGGCTGAAGGTTATCTGAATCGTGATGAAAAGACAAAAGAGGCATTTTTAGACAATCCTTTCGATGATGATGAAGAGTATAATGTATTGTATCGTACAGGAGATATGGGACGTATGCTTCCTGACGGATCATTTGCAATCGTAGGCCGTCGTGACAGTCAGGTTAAGGTTAGGGGAAACCGTGTTGAATTATCAGAAATAGAATCCGTAATACGAAAAATGGATGGAATTCTGGATGTTACGGTTCAAACAATCAAGACACAGTGTACAAATGAAATTGTTGCCTATGCTGTCAGTGATATGGATGAAAATTTATTGGATGAATCTATTCGTGATTATGTGGCTGAGCATAAACCTGCTTATATGGTCCCTTCATTTGTTATTAAATTAGATAAAATTCCTTTGAATGTTAATGGTAAAGTTGACCGTCGGGCATTACCTGATATTGATTTGGATAGTTTGCGTGTAGGTTATGTTGCTGCAACCAATGAAACAGAACAAATTATTGTTGAAGCTTTTGAAAAAGTATTTAATCAGGAAAAAATTAGTTTATATGATGATTTTGTCTATCTTGGGGGAGATTCATTAATAGCTATTCGTGTAATTTCATATCTTCAGGATAATAATATTTCCTGTGCCGCTAGAGACATATTGAATTATAAATCTCCTTATTTAATAGCACAGCATGTAAAAAATATTGAAAAGGTGTCTTATGATCCTGTGGAAGGCACTGTGGATCTGTTCCCTATGCAGAGTTACTTCTTTGATGAAATAAATATTGATAATTTCACACAGGATTTTATTTTAAAGGTTACTCAGGATTTGGATGCCGATATTTTACAAAAAGCTATTGACGAATTGGCTAATATCCATGATATGTTGCGTGTTGTCTATAAATTTGATGGTGATAAACCTGTTCAGGAGATTTTGCCTGTTGGTACGCGTGTTTGTGAGATCAAGGAATATACAATTTCTGAAGATTTCGAACAAAATATGAGGGATATCTTTTTTAAATCCTGTGAATCATTGGATATGACCTCTAAATTGATGGTTGTTAATCTGATTCATTATAATAATGAGTGTTATCTTAGTATAATTCTCCATCATTTGATTGTGGATGGTGTCAGCTGGAACATTATTTTAACTGATTTGACTTATCTTTACTTTAGAATAAAGGCAGGTAAGGAAATTGAAATTCAAAGACCATATCCTTATAAGAATTGGGTTGAAGATGTTAAAAACCTGGTTGAGGATATTTCAGATGAAGAAAAACAGCATTGGACAGAAGTAAATAGTTTATTGGATGATTCCAGTATCAGAGGAAAAACCCGGGTTTTTGCTTTCAATACTGAAAGAAATTATGATTTGGATAATCTGCTGATGCTGTCTGAAGATGAAGTATTGGGTTTGGCAATAGCAAGAGCATATAAAAAGACTTATGGTGAAGATGTAATATTTAATCGTGAGTCCTATGGTCGTGATGAAAGCATAGCTAATCTTTCAAGAACTGTGGGCTGGTTTACTAGCCAGTTTCCAGTACATGTAAAAATAAATAACGGTCATGATAATATTTCTTTGATGGAAGATGTTTATGCTATTAAGAAAGCATTGAAGGACGTTAATCATTTAGGTTTGAATTATGGATCTTTGGTTTATACGAAAAATGAATTGAATTTCAAGCATTGTCCAGTTACTTTTAATTTCTTGAGTACTGAATTTGTATTTAAGAATGAATTGTTTGAGTCTGTAGACCATTACCTGTCTGAGGTTGATGATATTAATGTGGATGTAAATGATTTTGAATCATGGGGTATTACTTTCAACATTTCCCGTTTGGATAATTCTTATGTTATTAGTGGAGATTATGCAATAGATACTTATCTTGGAGAAAAATTTGACGAATTTGCTGAAAACATCAAATCTGAAATAGATTTCATTGCCAATTACTCATTTAAAGATGGAGCCATTGTCAGCTGTTTATCTGAAGCGCAATTGGGTATCTATCTGGATGAAAAGGTTCATGAAAAAAGTACTGCTTATTCAACTATGAGAATTTATGAATGCGGATTAGATAAGTCAGTTGATGAAATTAAAGATGCCATAAATTCTTTGATTGATAAGCATCCTGTTTTGAAAGGTCGTGTCGTTGACAGAGAGGTTCCTCTCTTGGTTTGTGATGCTAGTCCTATGATTGAAGTTGTTGGTGATGCAAAGCCTTCCAGTTTGGTCAGGCCTTTTGATTTAAGCGAATCTTTAGCCCGTTTTTATATTAGGGATAATGGTGGTAATAAGTCCATTATTTATGATTTGCATCATGTTATAAATGATGCTACTTCATGTACAATAATTGATGGTGAATTTACTTCATTTTTTGAAGGTAATTTTGAGGATAGCATTGATTTAGGTTTTGTCTATACCAGTCGTGATTCCTTTGATTCCAAATTCGATAATATTTATGATGAAGCTCATGAATTTTATAACATGAATCTTTCAGGTTTGGATAAATTCGATAAGATATTGCCTGATAATTCAGGCATAAATAATGCAATTTATCTTCCGATTCATGGTGTTCGTGATGATGTTGAAAATTTCTGCCGTAAATTAGGTATTACTGTAGGTAATTTCTTAAATGCTGTATTTGCTTATACTTATTCTCGTTTTAGTGGAAGTAATAAAGTTTTCTTTACTTTTACAGAACACGGTCGTCATGAAACTTATAATCAAAGGTCTCTGGGAATGTATGTTAATACGATTCCTATAATTGTTGACTGCAGTTGTGCTTCTGTCAGTGATTATTTGCTGTATGTTTCTGATCTGGTTTTAAATTCAATGAAATATGATGTTTATCCATTCAGATTACTTGCAAGCGAGTTTAATTTACAAAATGATGTGTCTTTTGAATATAACTTTGATTTGAATGATGTTTCTGAAGTTGGCGATGAATTAATGTTTGATAATCATAATCAAGGTTTGGTTTCTGAATTTTCAGGTGTTGTCAATGATTTGCCTGATGGTTATGTAATTGGTGTGGAATCGTCTGCGGATTACTCCGATGAAATTGTTATTAGATTCTTAAATGTGTTTAAAGAAATTTTATCTCAAATAACGGGTGTGGAATCATTATCTGATATTGATTACATTGGCAGTGAAGATTTGCTCTTGCTGGATGCTATTAATCAAACTGAAAATCCTTTGGATTATGATGATATTTTAGATGCATTTAATGACAATCTTTCAAAATATCCGGACAATAAACTGGTAGCTTATAAGGATGTTTCATATACTTACAGTGAATGTGCTTTTATTGCAGATAAAATAGCTAAACAGTTAATTGACTTTGGTGTTGGCACTGAAGACTGTGTTGCATTTTTAACTGAAAGATCTGAGTTGTATATGTTTGCTGTGCTGGGTATTTTGTCCGCTGGTGCTATTTTTGTCCCCCTTGATGATGCTCATCCTGATGAACGTATTGAATTCATTTTGAAGGATACTGAATCCAAGGTTGTAATTGTCAGCGATGAGACTTATGAACGTGTTAATAGTTTAACTGATGATGCGATTCTTTTAAATATTTCAAATATTATTGAAGAAGGTGTTGGTAATTTATCTAGTTTACCAATTAATTATGGTGAATTGGCTTGTATTTTATATACTTCTGGTACTACGGGTATTCCTAAAGGTATTAAAATTACCAAAAAGTCTATTATTAATTTAGCAGAATATTGTACCAGAAACTATGGATTAACTGGGGTTGATGTTTTTGGTTTGTTTTCATCAATCGGTTTTGATGCAGCATATAAGGCTATATTTGCCAGCATTTATTCAGGGGCCTGTTTGGATGTCATTCCTGGTGATGTTAGATTAAATATGGGTCTTTTAAATGATTATTTAATTAAACAGGGTATTAATTATGTGGATATTACTACACAAGTTGCTAAATTATTCATTGGTCAAATTGAGAATATTCCTTTAGATGTTTTGTTCACTGGTGGTGAAAAATTAGGTGAATTTGATGGAAATGTAAATTGTCGCTTTGTAGATGGATATGGGCCTACGGAAGCTTATGTGGAAGTTGCATGTATTGATGTATGTGATAAAATTGATTCCTCTTCGGTTGGTCATCTGGTTGATAATGCTAAGGCTTATGTTTTGGATGATGAATTTAGGCGTGTTCCTTACGGTGCAGTTGGTGAATTGTACTTGGCAGGTTATCAGATAGCTGAAGGCTATTTAAACCGTGAAAAAGAGAATAATGATGTATTCATAGACAATCCATTTGAATGTAATGGGGATTATGCTGTCCTGTATCGTACTGGAGACATGGTGAGAGTACTGAAAGATGGAACTTTAGGTATTGTTGGACGTCGTGATAATCAGGTAAAAATCCGCGGAAATCGTGTTGAATTATCGGAAATTGAATCAGTTATTCGTGAACTATCATATATTAAGGATGTTACTCTTCAAACAGTTAAAAATGGAACCAATAATGAATTGGTAGCTTATGTTGTTGTGGAAGGTGAAGTTGAAAACATTAATGATTTGCTTTGTGATTATGTGGCTGAACATAAACCTGATTATATGGTTCCTTCATATGTTGTTGAATTGGATGAGGTTCCTTTAAATGTTAATGGTAAGGTAGATAAAAAAGCTTTGCCTGATGTTGATTTGGATGCTTTGCGTACTGAATATGTTGCTCCTACAAATGAAACGGAAAAGGTTATTGTGGATGCCTTTGAAGTTGTGTTTAATCAAAAAGGCATTGGATTAAATGATGACTTTATTCGTTTGGGTGGAGATTCTATTACTGCAATTCGCCTTATATCATTGCTTGAGAAAAATAATATATCATGCACTGCTAGAGATATATTAAATCATAAAACTCCTTACTTGATTGGACAAAATGTAGAAAGTCTAAGTAAGATTTCATATGAGGCTACTGTCGGAGAAATAGATCTGCTTCCTATACAAAGCTATTTCTTTAACCAAGTTAACCGTGATGATTATTCACTGGAATTCGTATTAAAATCTAATGTTGATTTGGATTTGGATATTTTACAAAGGGCATTTGATGAATTAAGTAATGTTCATGACATGCTGAGAGCGAATTATAAAGTAAATGGGAAAAACGTTCGCCAGGAAACATTGCCTTTAAATTCCTGTGTATGTAAAATTGATGAATATGGTGCAGATAATCTGAATTCAGCTATTAGAGATGTTATAAACAAATCAAAGAAATCTCTTGACATTAATGGGGAGTTAATAAAAATCACTCTTGTTCATTATAATGATGAATGTTACGTCGTAATTGTTATTCATCATTTGATTATTGATGGTGTTAGCTGGAGTATTCTAATTGATGATTTAACTTATATTTATAAACAGCTTAAAGAAAATAAGGAAATTAATCTTTTAAGACCATATCCTTATAAAAATTGGGTTGAAGATGTCCAGTCATTAGTTGAGGATATTTCCGATGATGAAAAACAGTATTGGATTGAAATCAATGATTTATTGGATGATTCTTCAATTATGGGCAAGTCTAAAACTTATAATTTTAATGTTGATATGAATTATGATGCAGATAATTTGCTGATGTTGTCTGAAGAGGAATATTGGGCTTTGGCAATAGCAAGAGCCTATAAAAAGACTTATGGTAAAGATATTATATTTAATCGTGAGTCTTATGGTCGTGATGAAAGTTTGGCAGACCTTTCAAAATCTGTCGGTTGGTTTACTACCCAATTCCCTGTTCCTGTTGAAGTTGATATGGAATATGATGATATTTCATTAATGAAAGATGTTTATAGTCTTAAAACAGCATTTAAAGGTGTTAAACATTTAGGTTTGAATTATGGATCTTTAGTTTACATTTCTAATGAATTGGAGTATGAGCATTGTCCTGTTACATTTAACTTTTTAAGCAGTGAATTTTCCTTTAAAAATGAATTATTCGAATCAATCAATGAAGATTTATTTAATGTAGTCAAAACTGGTAGGGGTGGAGATTTAACTACTTATGGTATTTCATTTAATGTTATTCGTATGGGTAGTTCATATGCTGTTGTAGGAGATTATGCAGAAGGAACCTATTTGGGAGATAAGTTTGATGAGTTTATTGAAAATGTTAAAAATGAATTAAAATTCTTTACTCAGTACAAATCCGATACTATTGTTTGTTGCATGTCTGAACCTGAATTGGGTATTTATCTGGATGAAAAAGTCAATGATAAAGGTTCTGCATATACTGCTTCAGGTATTTATGAATGCGAATCAGATAAATCAGTCGATGAGATTAAAGATGCTATTTATACATTAATTGATAAACATCCTGTTTTAAAAGCTCGTGTTGTTGACGGAGAGATTCCGCTTTTAGTTTGTGATGCCAATCCATTGATTGAAGTTGTAGATGTCGATAATTATTCTGATTTGGTCATGCCATTTGATTTAAATGAATATCTGGCCCGTTTCTACATTATAGATGATGAATCCAAATCTATATTCTATGATGTGCATCATTTAATCAACGATGCAACTTCATGTAATCTGATTAATGAGGATTTATCAAATATTTTCAGCGGTAATTTTGATGATAATATTGATTTAGGTTTTGTTTATTCTGGATATGATTCTTTTGATTCCAAATTTGAAAACAGCTATGAAAAAGCTTATGACTTCTTTAACAGGAATCTTTCCGATATGGATGAAGTCAATCCTTTATTGCATGATAATTTGGGCAGAAATAATATGATTTCTCTTCCTGTTCATGATATTCGCAATGAAGTTGAAGAATTCTGCCGTAAATCCAATATTACAGTAGGTAATTTCTTAAATGCAGTATTTGCTTATACTTGTTCTCGTTTTACCGGAAGCAATAAAGTCTATTATAATTTTACAGAACATGGCCGTCATGAAACATATAATCAAAAATCTCTTGGAATGTATGTTAATACGATTCCTATAATTGTTGACTGCAGCAATGCCTCTGTTGAGGAGTATTTATCTGATGTTTCTGATTTAATTTTGGATTCAATGTCTAATTCTGTTTATCCATTCAGATTGCTTGTCAGCGATTTTGATTTAAATACTAATATTGGTTTCGAATATAATTATGATTTAAATGATGTGGATGACGTTGCTGATGAACTGATAATTGATGATGTCTCAGTTGAATTAATTTCAGAGTTTGTATGTGTGGTCATGGACTTAACTGACGGATATTTACTAAGCATTGAATCTTGTGAGAATTATTCTGATGAGATGGTTATTCGCTTTTTAAATGTATTTAAAGAAATATTAGTTCAAATGATTAATAAAAAGATGCTGTGTGATATTGATTACATTGCTAATGATGATATTGGTCTTTTAAACAATTTTAATCAAACTGAAATGTCTTTAAAATATGGTGATATTTTAGATGCATTTAATGATAATCTCTTAAAGTATCCTAATAATAAATTGGTAACTTATAAAGATGTTTCATATACTTACAGCGAAGGAGCTTTTATTGCAGATAAAATCGCTAAACAGTTAATTGATTCGGGTGTTGGGTCTAAAGATTGTGTTGCATTTTTAACTCTGCGCAGTGAAGATTATATGTTCGCTGCTTTAGGTATTATGGCTTGCGGTGCAGCTTATGTTCCTTTGGATGATGCACATCCTGATGAACGGATACAATTCATATTAAAGGATACTCAATCCAAGGTTGTAATTGTCAGTGACGAAACATGTGGGCGCATTGATAATTTAACTGAGGATATTGTTGTTTTAAATATTTCGGATATTAAAGAGAATATTGGAACTTTATCAAGTTTACCTGTTGTTTACGGTGATTTGGCTTGTATATTGTACACCAGCGGTACTACTGGTCTTCCTAAAGGAGTTCAAATTACAAGAAAAGCTGTTTTAAACGCTTCTTCATCGTATGTTGATAGGTATGGTATAACTAATGGGGATGTTTATGGTTTGTATGCATCTATTGGTTTTGATGTTGCCTCTTTAGGGTTATGTCAGACTATTTACTCTGGTGCTTGTTTGTCAATTGTTCCTGAAGATATTAAATTAAATATGGCTGAATTAAATAATTATTTCCATAGTAAAAAGATTTCTTATACTGCAATCACCGCTCAGGTGGCAAAATTATTCATGAGTGATCATTCCAATGGTGAATCTCTGAAAGTATTGTCTGTTGGTGGTGAAAAGTTAGGTGATATTAAAAATCCGGATAATTTTTTTGTAATGGATGAATATGGTCCAACAGAGGCTTTTGCTTTTGTTTCATCAATAAATTATTCAGATAAAATTGATTCTTCATCTGTTGGGGACTTAAATCACAATACTAAAGCTTATGTTTTGGATGATGAAAAAAGACCTGTTCCTTGTGGTGCTGTAGGTGAATTGTATTTGGCAGGTTATCAGATAGCTGATGGATATTTGAATCGTGAAAAAGAGACTGCTGAAGCATTCATCCACAATCCATTTGATGATGGTGAATACAAAATGCTTTACCGTACTGGTGACATGGTAAGATTTCTGTCTGACGGTTCACTGGCAATAGTGGGACGTAGCGATAACCAGGTAAAAGTCAGAGGAAACCGTGTAGAATTATCAGAAATTGAATCTATTGTTCGTGAATTATCATATATTAATGATGTTACTATTCAAACAATCAAGAATGGAACTAACAATGAACTTGTAGCATATATTGTTTTAAAAGACGGATTTGATGAAGAGTATATTGAAGATTCTCTTCGTGATTATGTGGCTGAACATAAACCCGATTATATGGTTCCTTCATATGTTATTGGATTGGATGAAATTCCTTTAAATATTAACGGTAAAGTTGATAAAAAAGCTTTGCCTGATGTTAATTTGAAAGATTTACAATCAGAATATGTTGCACCAACCAATGATGCTGAAAAAACAATAGTTAAAGCATTTGAAAAAGTCTTTAATCAAAAAATAGGTATATATGATGATTTTGTTAAATTGGGTGGTGATTCCTTAACTGCCATTAAAGCCATATCACTCATGGATATGGATATCAATCCTACAGCAATTTTTAAAGGTAGAACTCCATATGCCATTGCTCAAATTATTGGCAAAAAAGAGTATGGTTTTGATTTGGTTAAGAAAGGAAATAAAAATCAGAACATGTTCCTTTTACCTCCTGTAGGTGGATTATCATTCGTATTCTTTGATTTAGTTAATAATATTGATTTTGATGGAAATATTTATCTTATAGATGATTTTAAATATGATTTGTCATTGGATGAACTCAAAACAATTAGAAGCAATGACATAACATTTAATCATTATTATGATGCCATAAAGGATATTTTCCAAAATGGGGATATTATAGTCGGATTCTCTTTAGGATGTATTTATGCATCACTTCTTTGTGAAAAACTGGAACAGAATAAACAGGTAGCTAAATGTATACTTATAGACGGAACCCTGAAATTTGTCAATGATGAGGAAACTTCAACTGAAGAGCTGATTAAAGAGTACTGTGAAGTGGAGTATAGTGAAGTTATAAATAATCGTTCCGGAAACTTTCAGGATAAATTCATTGAGATATTAAGGATTAATTCCAATTGGAATTTCCATACTCCGAAAATTGAATGTCCAGTTACATATTTGGCTACTTCAGACGTGTTTAAAGGAGATTTGGATAAGATTTCAGACAACCATAAATTTGTATTGATTGATTCAAATCATAAGGATATCCTTCACAAGGATATTGATAAAATCATCAAATATTTCAAATAATTAGTTTTACTAATCTGTATTGTGTGATTTACCTATTATGTTTGATTTTTTTTAAATTTTGTAGGCCTCATTATATTATTAGCTAAATTATTATTTTTTTTATATTATCAACTTTTTTATTCATTTTATTCATGTTTGTTTTTATTGAATTGATGTAATTCTGCTTTTTTACTGAACTTTTAATTAAATTATGATTGTAAAAATATAAATAGTATTTTAATGTAATATATTTATTATAGTCATGTATTTTTTATATTTTTTAAAGTTAGGACTATATTTTTATTAATTAATTTGAAAGGAGGTGAGAATATAGGAAAACAGGATATTTTGATTTCATTAATAGTAATTTGTTTATTTATTTTATCATTAAATATGGCTTTTGCGACAAATGCTACAGAAGAAGTCTATATGGCCAATAATTTAAATGATTCGATAGTTACTAATGAATTTGTTGGTGATGCAGTTTCTGGAAGAACAATAGAAATTGACCAAGATTCTTATGATAATTATTTTAATAGATATACTGGTGAAATCTATGGGGATGCAGACATAAAACCTGGAGATATATTAAGAATAGCTAATATAACAAATAGAGGTTTTGTTATAGACCGTCAATTAACAATAATGCCTAACAGTTCATCAGATCAAATCCATAACGGATTTATTCATCTGGTTAAGGGTAGTGATGGTTCAATAGTGACAGGACTTACAATCAATAACACTGATGGAATATTGACTATTAATTCTCAGAATGTGGGTAATTTGCATGGAATATGGTTATCAGACACCAGCAATAATACAATCTCTTATAATGTGATTAGAATTGCTAATTCCGGTGGAGTTTATGCCATTCCGATGCATTGTGCCAGCAATAATAATATAATTTATAATGATATGAAAACTTATATTACATCTAATATTATTATGGCCAATAGTCATTACAACTTTATTTCAAGAAATAAAATTGAAGTATTGAGTTATGCTGAATTATCAGTAACAAATTTGATTTATTTCTCTCCTTTCGCATTTGCGGGCCGTTTGGAACCTGCATTGTGTGAAGGTTGTACAATATCATATAATGACTTGATAGGTTTTTCAACATTGCCAATGTCAATCATTATCCAGGCGGTTTATGCAAATCATGAAAATACGGTTATTGCGAATAATACTATCTTTAAAGGATCTTACGGTATTAATGTGATGGGCAGTAATGCTCAGGTTTATGGTAATGACGTAAACGGCAGTGCCATTGGAATTTCTGTAAGTGGAGATAATATTTCAGTCTGTGACAACGTCATATATGGAAAAAGCCAAAAAATAGGGCTTGGTGTCTATGGTGGCGATAATTCAACAGGTATTGTCACTGGAAATGATATTTCATTTAATGATATTGAATCCGGATTGAGAGTAGGGAGTAACCTTGATGTCTATAACAATATTGTTAATGTTGAAAATTATGGAAATGCAATTGCTATTGTTGGCAATAACTCCAATGTCCATAATAATAAGGCAAAATCAAGTCATGATGATGCAATCACATTTGTAGGTAATGAAAATATTATTGACAATAATATAGTAATTTCAAATGCCAAAGGTATATCTATAACCACTCCGGAGTTTAATAGGTATTATAATAATACCATATCCAATAATAAGATTACCAGTGACAGTTACGGTATCTTCCTTAAAGGATTAGTCTATTATACTACAATTTCATCCAATGTCATTGAAACTAATGCAAGTGTCGGTATATATAAAGATATTACTGATGCTGTTGCCGATAGTGATTCCGACAATATGGTTAATGGAGTTATTTATGATGCAACCGCACTTGTTATTAATGATGATAATTTTTATGATTATTTTGACGAATTCGGTTATTTAAACTATACTTTTAAAGAAAATTCCACTAAAACAATATTTTTCAATTTCATTTCTAATAAGAATATATTCTTCAATGAAAAGATTAATGTAATCAGCAATAAGCAGAATAACTTGTTATTCAATGTTACAGTAACTTTTGAAGATGGTTCTAGCGGATCTTTAATAAGGGATTTCAATTTTGTCAATTACAATAAGAATGCTATTGTTTTGGATAATGTTGATGATGTAAATGTTGTTTTCAATAATATAACATCAATATTTACTAAAAAGACCAGTTATGATTCAGCTATTTTTGTCTGCGGTGTTGGTATGGACAATATTATTTCAAATAACAATATTTATGTAAACTCCAAAATTGATTATGCCTATGGAATCAGCATTCCTTCATATAACCCACGTTCATTTCTTTATAATAGGGAATTTTCAAAGAATTTCAAAATCAATGACAATACCATTATAATGATTACTTCCAAAATGGGTGAGGCAATATTTTCCGATACTATTGTTGAAAGTGATGTTATTGGAAATAAAATCAATATTATTTCCGATGACTGCGGATATGGAATTGCAGCAGTTAATGTAATCGGCAAGCTTTATGGATGGAATATTTCAGATAATGAAATTATAATTCATGCTGACAAAATGGCATACTTAATCGAACTGCACATGGCAAAATCAATGAATGTGGAAAATAATTACCTTTTCTCTGAAAGCGGAGGCAGTTACGGTATAGTTTCTTACATATCCAACGATATTTCAATAACAAATAATACATTGGATATTTTTACAAAAAATGCTTCAATTGATTATGTTGATGATATTATAGGAATCGGTGATGGTGCAATCTTTATTTCAGGATATTGTAATAATGTTTCTGTTATGGATAATGTAATTTATTCAAACGCGTCAAACCCTATAAAAATAAGTGATGACGAGTCTTTAATAGATATTGGAAGAAATATTCATGTTATCAGTGATGTCAATTACGATATTTACTTTAAGCCTGAATTAAATTCTGATTTCGTTAAGGTTAATGATACATTATTGCTTAATCTATCTGATAATCAAATTTTAATAACTGATATTCCGGTTTATATTTCAAATTATAGGAAAAATTCCGCAAATACTGTTGTATTAATAATAAACTCATCTTCCAATATTGAAAATATTTCATTTGCTAATTCAACAATACATTTAAAGAATGCTTTGAATGTAACTATTTCAAATTGTGTTTTTGATAATACAATGATTTATATTGATGAAGGAAATGGAACTTATCTGGTAAATAATACATTTAACGGTGAAAATGTAATTGAATTGGATAATACTTCATTAACTACATTATTCAATAATGTCTTCACTGTTAACGGTTCATCTAAGGTTATTGTTATCAATAATTCCAAAGATACCAGTATTTTAAATAATAATTTCACTGGTGATGCTGAAAATTTAATTTTCATTTATTCTTCAAATTCAAACAGGTCAATTATTGAAAATAACATTATAATAGGAAATGCATCTTCAATATTTGGATATTATGGATTAAATTCAAGCAATGATTTAATAAGAGCTAATGAATTTAAAATTAATGGTGAATCTTTAATTACAAATCAGTCTGCAATACATTATGCTGACGAATCATCAAATAACTATATCTGCGACAATAAAGTCTTTTCTAATTCATTAAGTGCTGATGATTATGCGGTTGTGATAATTTCAGATAAGAATCTCTCAAATATAGTCGTTGAAAATTATTTGATTAGTGGAAATGGTTCTAAACGCGCAAATGGTGCAGTTTATTCAAAATATGCTATCGTTGCTAACAATACTCCATACAATATTTTTGTTTCAGTTAATGGCAGTGATGTTTATGGTGATGGTAGTCAGTCAAATCCTTTTGCAAGCATAAGTCATGCTTTAGACAATGCTTTAAATCATGCAGTAATCTATGTATCAAAAGGAATCTACTTTGAGCATAATCTCTTCATTGATAAAAACATTACATTATCTACAATTGAGGATGGTGTTATAATCGATGCTGATTTAAATCAGTTGTTTGGCATTTCCAAAACAGGTATTTTAACAGTTAATGGCATAACCTTTAGGAACGGCCATAATGTTGATGGAGGTTCATTATTTATTAATAACGGAACTTTGATGATTAATAATTCAACATTGTGCAATTCTTCTTCATATTATGATAATTCCAATCCGATTTTTGATTATAATGTGAGTGAAAACGAAGCTTATACTGTTGATTGCAGAGATGCAGGTAAAGGCGGTGCTGTTTTAAATTATGGTACTTTGATTATGGATAATACATTCATCTATGGAAATTTGGCTCATATCGGTGGAGCAATAGCTGATTATGGTAAAACATCAATAAACTCTTCAGTTTTATATGCAAATCATGGTGTTCATGGTGGAGCAATTTTCACTGATTCAGATTATCCATTGTTTATAAATAATACACTATTTTATGATAATTCTGCAATTGTAACATTTGATTATTGTATGGTTAGAAGAGGAGTTTCATCATGGTCCGTTACTGGAGTTACATATTCATATACTTCAATGTGTAATGTTCCTGTCGGCCAGGGTGGTGCTATTTATACCAACAGTACGGATTTAATCATTGATAATTCTGTATTCAATAAAAATTCTGCTGATAGGGGCGGTGCAATAGCTGGTAAATATGCTGGGCCTTCTGCTTATCAGAAATTAAATGTTGATGTGATTATAACAAATTCATCATTTGTAAACAATCGTGCAGAGGACACTAAAACCAATGGAAACACAGATTTGGTTGATAATTATCAGTATAACAATAATCATGATGGTGGAGCTATTTACGGTGCATTCAATAAATTCCATGCTTTAAATTCAGAATTTAGGGATAATCAGGCTTCAAATGATGCCGGTGCATTGTATGTACAGTCTGGCGATGCATTCATTGATTTATGTAATTTCATTGGAAATCGTGCAGGAAGTTCCGGTGGAGCAATGTTTATTTCAAATAACTTCTTGATTACAAGAACTGTTATCAGCAATAACTCTGCAAGATATGGAGGAGCTTTAAATTATGATTCATATTTCTATTATGGTCATGTGCAGAACAATTTAAACATTTTTAATTCAACCATATCTGATAATATGGCATTAATCTCCGGTGGAGCAATGCGCGTTGGTCAGGCTAACATTACAATACATCAATCCAATATATATGATAACTTTGCGCCTGAATCAAGTACAATTTCTTCATCATATATAACCAGCGATAGCAATAGGGTTTCTGCAGATATGAGATATAATTATTGGGGTCCTACACAATTAAACGGCCGTCCTGCCAATGCAGATAATTCCGTTTATAATTTCCCTAATATCAGAATCGGATCCAGATTAAGTAATATTGTCACATGGTTTATTCCTAATGAACCTGCTGAAGATGATACTCCACTAACTCCAGTGGACTCTGGAAATAATGAGAATAATCCAGGCACTGTCAATCCAACAGGAACAAATTCCCATTCTGCTACTAATATTAATATAGGTGGAGGAAATGGTAATTCTGGAAGAGGATATGGCGGTAATGTTAATGGACCTTCAGGCACTCCTAACGGACAAGGAGTTAATTTGGGTGATGGTGATGGCGGACAATATACCGGTCCAGGCAGTTCCAGTTCAACAGGAAGCACTATTGGTGGTGTCATTCCAAAAGGAATTAATGTCCCGACTCCAGGTTCAATACCTAGTGCAAATACCGGAAATCCTGAGTTTGTTAATCCGAACGTTCCGTCTTATAATCCTTCTAGTCCGAATCCAATTAATTCAAATCCTATTGCCCCTAAGTCTATTATTATGAATCCTATTATTCCAGATATTATTATTCCGGATTCTATTGATCCAAGTCCAATTAGTCCAAATTCTAATGGTGGTGGAGATAACAGTAATATGGATGCTCAAAATGGAACAGCTAATGGTAATAGTGTAAGCAGAGTAAACAGTTCTCAATTTGATGAGTCTTTAGATACATTTGGTCTTGTGGCTAATGCAATTTCATCTGCAGCAAGTTCTTCATCAAGTGAATTATCTGAAGGCGAATCTTCAAGCGAATCATCTGAAGGGGAATCTTCACAATCTTCAAGTTCCAGCAATGGAGCAAAGGCATATGAAATGGAAGAGCCTACTGTAAATAAGGACATCAACGATAATAATTCAATTATTGTTTCATTGATTCTTGTGGTTGTTGTATGTTTCCTATTAATATTTGGTTATAGGCGTAAGAGAGATGAGGAATATTAATCATTTCTCTTATATTTCTTTTTTTTTAAAAATTTTTATATACTTCTTTAAATAAAATATATAATATTAGCGACCATTTTTTCAAAAAATGGCTTATGTTAGAGGTGTTAAAAATTAAATATAGTAATATTCTTGTATATTTTTTATTATTATTAATTTTTATTCTTTCATTATCCTCCGTTAATGCAAATGAGGATAATTTAACAATATCAGATGATTTAATATCAAATTCTATTGATGATATTGTTGGGATAAATCAAAATGAAATTTATGTAAACTCTTCGAATATGGGATATGCTGACGGCAGTTATGATGCACCGTATTCCAATTTAAATGAAGCCATTACACATTCACAGGATAATTCAACAATTGTCATGATGGCTGGAAAATATAGTGGTGTTTTTAATACTGGATTAACAATTGGAAAAAATTTGACGATACAGTCTTTGTCAGGTGACGTAATCATTGATGGGGAAAACAAATACGGATTTTTCAATGTTTTAAATTCAAATTCATTAAATCTAAATAATATAAATTTCGTCAATGGGTATTGTGATGTTAATTCAAGAAATACTGCTATTATCATAAATAATGGTGATTTAACATTAAATAATATTTCTTTTAATAAAATGAGTAGTTTTATGGGACTTATTTTTAATAATGCAAATTTAATTGTTAATAATTCACAATTTAAAGATATATCTTCATCAACATTGGCCCAAATTATTGTAAATCTTGGAAATACTTCAATTGCAAATTCAAATTTGCCTTTCAGGTCTGTTGAGAAAGGAACTACTGTGACGGTATATAACTATGATTCAATTCAGATTATCAATTCAACTGTCGGTGATTTGATATCTAATTATGATTATAGTGCTACAGGGGATAGAATATTTGATGTATCTATAAAAAATTCTAAAATTCATTATATAGAACAGGAAAATGGTATTTTGGATGCATACAATACAAATTTTACTAATGGGTTGAGAATATATAATTCTGATGTTGAATTTTATAAGGTTGATGTATTTGATTTCAATCAATTCTCAAATCCTTTTTTACTGTCTAATTCTACATTGACTGCAGTTTCATCAATATTTAACAGAGGCATTAATTCATTTTCATCAAAAATAAATGTTACATATTCTGTTATTTTGGATGAGATAACTGGTAATGGTGGTGTTTCTGAAGTTTATGCTCCTTTCAACTGGTGGGGAGATAATAATGGTCCAAAAATCCGTTATGCAATAACCTCTGCTGATTATTGGGTTATAATGCTTTTTGAAAATAATAATTCACCAATTCCTGTCGGAACAACAGATCCTTTCGTTGTTTCTTTGAATAGGTATACTGACGGTAAATTAATTTATAAATTAGATGATGTGGAATTACTTCCATTAAGACAAGTCCGATTTGAGGCTCAAAATGGAAAATTCCTATATTCTTCAGGCATATTATCAAATGGTATTTTTAACAACTACTTATTGGATAATACTGAAAGTTCTCTGGTTTATGCAATTATGGATTCACAAAGGCTTAGACTGGTTATTGGTACTGGTATGACGGATTATGAATTATATGTTTCCCCAACTAGAGGACACAACGGCTATGGTGACGGAAGTTTCGAATTTCCTTATCAGACATTGGATTTTACAATTAATAAGGCTTTAAATGGAAATAAAATCTATTTATTAAATGGAACATATTCTTATGGTTCCAATTCAAATTTGCTGATTTCCAAGAATTTAACCATAATCGGACTGGAGCATGCTGTAATGAGCAGGGACAATGACCGCAATATATTTAGAATTCAGTCATGGGGAAGTCTTTTAATTAAAAATATAACTTTTACTGTAATGTCACAGGAGTATGGTAATTCATTATTTGTCGTGAATGGCGGTAAGTTAGCTATTGAAAATTCAACCTTTACAAATATTGCATCTTCAGCAATAATTGACGGAAGCGGTGTTGTAAAAATCAGCAATTCATCATTTTACAAAAATAAGGGGGCAATTGTGACGGGTAATGCCAGATCTTATGTTGATAATATCATAGTTGAGGAAACTTCAAAATACTATACAAACCAGATTTATTTAAATTATAATTATCTATTTCCTATTGACGGTTCTGTAGAAATTTATAATTCAATTTTTAAAAAGAATAAGTTGGGTATTATTTATCTTCATCCGATCATGCTATTGTCCGCATCATTGGATGAACTGCAATCATATTCCACTTATGCCTATGTTGAAAACTCCACATTTATTGAAAATACTTTCAAGTTCAATAATAATGTTTACTATTCCGAAACTTATGGATTCAACATTTATGAAAGTCACGGATCTTTTGCGGGTTTTATTAATAATTCCACATTTATCAATAACTATGGTTCAATAGGAAAAATGAATTCAATAAATTCCTCCATATTTATAGGAAATCAATTGGCTGCAATTAACGTTTTGGATGTAAATAATTCCTACTTTGAAAATAATTCAAATATTATTGTGGAAGGTACTTCCTATAAGGGTGATGGTCTTGTAAATGCGGAAACTGTCATTAATTCAACGTTCATTTCTAACAGGGCTGCATACGGTGGTGCATTGTACAATCCTAAAGTGGTTCACTACTCAGTATTTGTTAATAACACTGCTGCTTATGAAGGAAATGACATTTTTTCATATTCGGGAGACGTTGACTACTCATCCAATTGGTGGGGAGATAATCAAAAACCGAATTCCGAAAAAGTATACTTGTTCCTGGGAAATCTGAAATTGGACGACTGGATTATAATGGGACTAGTTAATGTTACTGACAATAAAGTAAAAGTTAGTTTAAATTCACTGATTGATGCAAATGAAAATATCCATGAATTAAATTATATAATTAATCAAAGACCTGTATTTTTATCATGTGTAAATGGAATTATTCAACCACATATTTCATCATTGAAAAATAATATTTTATATGCCAACATAACACCTGACGGCAGTTCAAAAGATATTAATGTATATGCAAGAATAGACAATCAGATATTGGATTTGTCATTGCTCAACACCAGTACTAAAATTATAATGGAAAATAAGGTGTTTTACGGTGGAAACAATAAATATGGATTCAATTTAATCAATGTTAATGCTCATAAGGTATCAAACCAAACATTAACTGTTGAAATAATTAATTCAAAAGGAGAAATTGTAACATTTGATGTTGTAAGTGATGATAACGGTTATTGCGAAATCAATTTCCAATATCCTGTAGGCCTGTACACAATAAATGTTTATTATGAAGGTAACGGTTATTTCAATCCGTCAAATAACACTGCCCAAATTAATGTTTTGGCATCTCAGACATATCTAATCACTCAGGATAAAACATATTACGGTAAGAATAATAAGTATAATGCGATTTTGAATGACCTTAACGGTTACGGCATTGTAAATAGAACAATTCATTTTAAGATTATAGATTCAAACGGAAATGTAAAGAATATTGATGCAAATACAAATGAATTCGGCCGTGCAGATTTAATTTTGAATCTGGATGTTGGCAAATATACAATAAAATCAAGCTTTGATGGTGACTTATGGTATTTGAGTTCAAAATCAAAATCCCAGATAATTATTCGTCCGGTCAATTCAACTATCAACGTTCCTGATGTTGTTTTTTATGGTATGGGTAATGTTTATAATATTACATTGAAGGATGAACACGGAACATTAATCCGTGGAGAAAATATTAAGGTAATCATCAGCCAGGGGAATTTAACTGATGAATTCAGCTTAAGGACAAATAACAATGGTGTTGCTCAGCTTACAATAAATTATCTTCCAGGCACTTATAATGTTAAGGCAATATATGCTGGAGACAATATTTATGGTTCAGCGGAAGGTAATGGATTAATAAAAGTTGAAAAAGTTATTTCAATGATTTCTGGCTACCATCATGTTAGCATTCCATTGAATGGGGTATATGATGTTGTTTTAAGTGATATGTTTGGCAGATTCATTCCAAATGAAACAATCACCTTAAACTTATATCAGGGAAGCTTAATAAAAACATTATCTCGTGTCACTGATGGAAATGGTGTTGCAACTTTTGTAATCAATGAGAATGAAGGTTCATATTTGGCAACTCTCGATTATGCAGGAAACATATGGTATGGAGAATCCACATCTGCTGCAACAATAATTGTGAGCAATAAGACTGTTATCCAAGAGGTTTCTATGAATGCAAGTGATTTGGCTCAGTATTATGGTGAAAATAAATATTTCGTAATTTCATTCAATGATCCTAATGCATTTAGTCAATATGGAAAAACGATTATAGCCACAATTTCTTCTTCAAAAGGTATTCAGTCATATAATCTATTGACTGATGCATTTGGAAAAGCTCGCCTGCAGATTAAGCTTAATCCTGACATATATAATATAACGTACAGATATACAAATGAATATTATAAGATATTCGCTGAAGAAAGCAATGTCATTATAGTTTATGATATGCCGACTTCAATTTATGCGTCTGATGTTATAATGAAAGTCGAAGATAAGAAATATTTGGAAATATATCTCAGGGATGTAAATAATAATCCTTTAACGAACATGCCTGTTAATGTTGATATTAACGGCACCAAATATAATTTAACAACAAATTATGAAGGTATGGCTAGATTACTGATAACCAATGGTGTAGGTAATTATTTGGCTACATTTACAATGAGCAATGTTAATTATGTTTCATCCAAATCCAGTGCACGTATCTTGGTTGTGGATTCAGATAAGACCTCAACCTTCCTGACTTCTGAAGACAAGACTCAATTTGACAATGAAAGTGTTGAATTTAAGGTCACTTTAATGGATTTGTTGGATAATCCAATTGCAGGAGCCAATATATTAATCAATATTTCAACAGTCAACGGTAATCCTGTAAACACTTATCAAAAGATTACCAACAATCTTGGTGAAGCTATTTTCAAATTTAAAATGAATTATGGGGACTATTTGATAACTTCAAGCTATATGGGTTCACAAAGGTATCTTGAAAGTTTCACAGCAAATTACGTAAAGATTTTACCGTCAGCTAATTTAACAAAAACCATTCTAAAAGGTTACTTTGAAGTGAATAACACTTATAAAGTTATTTTAATTGATGAAAATACAAACTTACTTTCAAATAAGCAGATTGTATTTAAAATAAATAATGACAGCTATTCCAGAGTGACTGATAAAAATGGTGAAGCTAGTATAAGTTTGGGATATATTGCAGGCATTTATAATATTCAGGCTACATTTAATGGGGATGACATATATGAAAAATCCACAGTTGCTGATTCTACAGTCATATCAGGAAATTCAACCTATCTGTTTGTATTTGATTTGGTTAAATACTATAAAAATGGAACTCAATTCTATGCGCAGCTATTAAATTGTTTGGGTTTGCCGTTGTCAGATAAGTTAATGGTTATATCAATCAACAATACGAATTATACCAATAAAACTGATAAGAATGGTTGGGTTAGTTTAAAAATTGATTTGAATCCTGGATTTTATAAAGTGATAACATATTATTGGGCTGAAAATGTTGCTGAAAGTGCTATAAAGGA
>Ga0256407_10001300_pt1 | contig 53600 bp, 51 predicted proteins | sample RumenRJG_04DNA_FD_193489 | JGI IMG/M metagenome (GOLD analysis project Ga0256407, IMG submission 193489) | Bovine rumen microbial communities from Lethbridge, Alberta, Canada - RJG_04 | ecosystem: Host-associated > Mammals > Digestive system > Stomach > Rumen | place: Canada: Alberta... | reverse complement strand
AAGAGGTAAGCCAGTCAAATACGTAGATGGTAAACCAACGGTTGATCCAGCGTACGAGCCACCAACCCAGATTGACGAGTTGCTCCAGATCGAGATCCTTGCCAAAGGTGCTCTGCTGCTCGACGTCCTTAATCAGTCGGAAGTCGTTCGGACCGATATACATCTCAAACTCAGAAGCTTTTGCACCTGTTGGGTCGAAGGCCGTTTTGAGTTTGGCGTTGAATTGCTTCAAGAAACCACTGCCTTTCTCCTGTGGGATACTGGTCAGGAGACTGTTGGCAGCGAAATCGTCTTTGGCAATAAGGGCTGCAGAGAAGAACTGATTCTTGAAGGCCACCCAGTCGAGTTGCTCCTCAATATTCTCATCGATGATCTCTGATGTCTCGTTCAGATAGTCTGTGCCACTGTTTTTCTCCTTGTAGGTAACAGAGGTATAGCGGTTCTCAAAGGTAAAGCCTTTCTCTTGCTGGCGAGCCAAGTCGTTCCACTCGATATCCATCGCCTTGTAATTAGGAGCGAATATACCACCCAGTCCATTAGCCTGGAATGTGAAATGGAGTAGATAGTCTTGTCCGAGCCAGTAGTTGAACACGATGCTTCCTCCGTTGCCAGCATTCGCAGTCATGGTGACAGTGGAGTCTGTAACGTTCGAAGGAGTGAAGTAGAGATCCTTAGTGAGGATATTCTCCGACTTGCCTGCCAGCATGAAGTTCATCTGCTGTGTCTTCTCGTCGAAGAGCGTTACCCCCATTTGGTCATCACGGTTCTCAAAGCCTTCGATAACGGCCTTTGATAAGGTTCCGCCTTTCGTGTCGAAGGTCAGTTGCACCTTGCCATTCTTCAGCACAATTTGCTGGCTGGTACCAGAGAGTGCAGAAAAGAACAAGGCTGTAGAGTCTGCACGGGCTGCTTCAGCCTTTGCCTTTTGTGCAGCTTCATTCAGTTTCTGTTGTTTGGCTGCGTTATCTTTGATGGCAGCAGCGATACTGTCTTGTTTTCGTGCGGCTTCAATTTCCTCAGCAGATGGTTGGTTATACCAACTGAATCCAATCAGGACCAATGCTATGAGGACAAAGCCGATGATAGTGTCTTTGTTCATTTATTTGTTGCTTTTTGTTTATATACGCGATAAATCAAGGTGCAAAATTACGAAAAAAATGGGAATTCTATGCAATCTATAGAGAAAAAAATGTAACTTTGCAGTCAGATATGAGAAAACTAACATTATTTATTGCGGTTGTTTTGGCGCTCAGTGCGAAGGCCGCACAGCCAAATGACAGTGTGAATGGACGTTATTATCGTCTGTTTGCTCCCCTGACCTTTTATCACAATGTAGCTGACAAAACGTTGGCTTTGAATTCGGAATCAGCAGGTAAGGACAAGCTCTCCGACGAAATTGATGCTGCACTTCTGAAAGTGTATCTGAACCGTCCTGATCTGGTGAAGGCTACAGAGACAGACCTTCAGAAAACAGGCTCAATTCGTGAAGATGTCAACAAACCTATTGAAAACAAAGTGGATTTTGTTGATCAAGTTGAAGCACCATTGGCGATGGATATTCCACAGGATATTCCTGATACGGTGATGGTTCAGGTGCCTAAGTTCTGGACATATAAGGGGGATGGTTTTCTCCAGTTTATGCAGAACTATGTATCAGGCAACTGGTATAAGGGTGGTGAAAGCAACTATTCGATGGTTGGTGCGCTGACATTAGAAGCCAATTATGATAATAAGGAAAAGTGGTTATGGAATAACAAACTGGAGTTAAAACTTGGTTTTTTGCGTTCCCGTACAGACTCATTGCACAAACTGAAGACCAATGAAGATCTCATTCGTCTGACGAGTAAGGTTGGACTTCAAGCCTCTAAACATTGGTATTACACTTTGCAGTTGCAGGCTTATACTCAGTTCACGAAGGGTTATAAGTCCAATGATCCGAAGGTTTATTCAGATTTCTTCTCACCATTCAATATAAACCTCGGTCTTGGTATGGATTACAAAGTTGAGACAGAGAACAAACGTCTGACGGGATCAGTCAACCTCTCTCCAATAGCCATTAACTATCGTTATGTCGGTAGGGTTGACTTAGGCCCAAGCTATGGCCTTGATGCTGGAAAGCATTCCTTAGTTGAATTTGGTCCGAACATGACAGCCGATTTAGTGTGGAAGTTCAATGATGTCGTCACGTGGAAGACTCGTTTCTATGCCTTTACCTCCTTCAAGCGTGCTGAGATAGAGTGGGAGAATACGTTTGAACTGCGTGTGTCAAAGTACATCACGGCCAATTTGTTCCTCTTCCCACGTTTCGACGATGCCAGTATGTATGATGATGAGTTAGGATATTTCCAGTTTAAGGAGTACAGTTCTTTAGGATTTGCATATACCTTTTAAATAAAGAAGAAGCCTGACCTCATGGCCAGGCTTCTTCTTTATTTCGCTTCCGTCATTTCACCTTCGACGTATAACCTTGTCATCTCTACAGCTCCATTAGTACGGACTGTGATAGATTTCTTGAAATGGCCAGGAAATTTGCCAGCACCGTTATAAGTCACTTTGATGATTCCCTGCTCACCAGGTTTGATAGGCGTCTTGGTGTATTCGGGAACGGTACAGCCACAACTGGCAATAGCTTGGTTGATAATTAGGTTTTGTCCACCAACATTTGTATAAGTGAAAACACAACTGACAACTGGCTCTTTTTCTGAGAATGTTCCGAAATTGTGAGTCAGTTTGTCAAACTTGATTTCTGCTGGCTTTTGGGCCAAGGTCACTGTGATGCCACAAGCAAACATCAGGACTATTAAAAGTAATTTTTTCATTTCTTTAATCTGTTTATTTGTAATTTCGGGGGCAAAGATACAAAAAAGCAGTTAAAAGAGAAAAATGAAAAGTAAAAAAATTGCTCGTGTAGGCATAATTTTTAATATTTAATCTTTTATTTTTGATTTTCTTTGTAACTTTGCACCTCAAAACGAATAAAATCGAAATAAATATGTACAGGACTAAAACTTGTGGAGAGCTACGGCTCTCAGATGCAGGCAGCGTGGTAACACTTGCAGGATGGGTACAGCGCAGTCGCAAGATGGGTGGTATGACTTTCGTCGATCTCCGTGACCGCTATGGTATTACCCAGTTGGTATTCAATGAGGCTGATGACGCCCCACTTTGTGAACGTGCTAATAAACTCGGACGTGAATTCTGTATTCAGGTGAAGGGTGAGGTTAGTGAACGTCAAAGTAAGAATCCCAAAATGCCTACTGGCGATATTGAGATTCTTGTGAAAGAACTGAATGTGCTGAGTGAGAGTCTGACACCTCCGTTCACCATTGAAGACAATACTGATGGAGGTGACGACATTCGTATGAAGTACCGTTATCTGGATCTTCGTCGTGCTGCTGTTCGTAAGAACCTGGAACTTCGTCACCGTATGACCATCCTGATTCGTAATTTCCTCGATGGCAAGGACTTTATCGAGGTTGAGACACCGATTCTGATTGGTTCAACGCCAGAGGGTGCACGTGACTTCGTCGTTCCCAGCCGTATGAATCCAGGCCAGTTCTATGCGCTGCCGCAGTCACCTCAGACTTTGAAACAATTGTTGATGGTCAGCGGTTTCGACCGTTATTTCCAGATTGCCAAATGTTTCCGCGATGAGGATCTTCGTGCAGACCGTCAGCCTGAGTTTACTCAGATCGATTGTGAGATGTCGTTTGTGGAGCAGGAAGATGTACTTCAGCTCTTTGAGGATATGGCCCGTCATTTATTTAAAGAGGTGCGTGGTGTGGAGCTTCCCCCGTTGCAGCGCATGACTTGGCATGAGGCCATGCGTCGTTTTGGTTCCGACAAGCCCGATCTTCGTTTCGGTATGGAGTTTGTGGAATTGATGGATGTGCTGAAGGGCACAGGTACATTCCCTGTCTTCAACGAAGCTAATTATATTGGTGGTATCTGTGTTCCGGGTTGTGCCAACTATACGCGCAAGCAGCTTGATCAGCTGACAGACTTTGTGAAGCGCCCGCAGGTTGGTGCCAAAGGTCTTGTCTATGTCAAGTTTAATGAGGATGGTACCGTTAAGTCCAGTATCGATAAGTTTTATGAGCCCGAAGTGTGGGCAAAGGTCAAAGAGACCATGGGTGCCAAGGATGGTGACCTTGTGCTGATCCTGAGTGGTGATAATGCCAATAAGACCCGCGTTCAGCTTTGTACACTTCGTTTGGAGATGGGTGACCGTCTTGGTCTTCGCGATAAGGATAATTTCGTATGCCTCTGGATTGTTGATTTCCCGCTCTTCGAGTGGAGTGATGAGGAGCAGCGTCTGATGGCTACCCACCATCCGTTTACGATGCCGAATCCTGATGATATTCCATTGCTCGATACGGCTCCGGAGAAAGTCCGTGCTGTGGCATATGATTTCGTCTGCAATGGTGTCGAAGTCGGTGGTGGTTCACTCCGTATCCACGATGGTAAGCTTCAGGAGAAGATGTTCCAGATTCTTGGATTCACGCCAGAACGCGCAATGGCTCAGTTCGGCTTCCTGATAAATGCCTTTAAGTATGGAGCACCGCCTCATGCAGGACTTGCATTCGGTCTTGATCGTTTCGTGTCACTGATGGCAGGTCTTGATAGCATCCGCGATTGCATTGCATTCCCCAAGAATAATAGTGGTCGTGATGTGATGCTTGATGCTCCAGGCGAACTTGACCCTAAACAGTTGGAAGAGCTGCAATTGAAAATTGACTTACATCAAGAATAGTTGGTCTTTTGTCAAAAATACTTAAATGTCAATAACTTGTCAGAATAATAAGTGTTAATTTTGCACTCGAAAAGTAAGTAATTACAACTTCAATACGAGTATTAATTTTTTAAGAATTATGGCAGAAAAGAAAGCAACAGCTAAGAAGGCTACTGAGACAAAGGCAGCCGAAGCTAAGAAAACCACTAAGAAGGCAGCTGCTCCTAAGGCAGAAGCTAAGTCTGTACTCGCAGTAAATGCTGAGAATGCAGGTTTCAAGGCAGGAGATGTTTATCAGGCACTGGCAGCAGCAGGTAAGGCTCTCACCGTAAAGGAGATTGCAAAGGCTGCAAAGATTTCAGAGGAGGAGACTCTTCTCGGTCTCGGCTGGCTCTTTAAGGAGGGTAAGCTCGTTAACGATGACGAGAAAGTTACATTGGCATAAGACAATATAACGAAGAATAGGAAAGGTCGGTAAACACTTTACCGGCCTTTTTTTCTCCAATGACATACGACAAACAAATATTGCAGATACTCATTGAGGTGGGGGAGAAGGGCATCAGTGTTCAGCAGATGTCCAAGCATATTTTCAACCAGAATGTAAGTCTGTTTTATACCCCTGATTATGAAGATATCCGTGCGTATGTCCAACAGTATTTATTGAAAAACTCCAAATCGGATCTTTCTTTAATTGAATCTACAGGCCAACGTGGCTGTTATCGCTTGAACACCCAGCATAATGCCGATGCCCGGCAATTGATGATAAGTTTCAAAGAAGAACGTCTTCCTGACGAAAAAGACGAGAAGCCTCATTCTGATGTAGATCTTTCCTTGGATCTGTTTGGCTAATTCCTATGTTTATATACACGATTATATACTTCAAGCAACAGTTCTGCTGTTTGTCGCCATGAGAAAAGTTGGGCTCTCTTGATTCCTAGATTCTTCTGTTGATCGTAGAATTCTCTATCTTCTTCAAGTTTAATCATCATTTGAGCAATCTCGTCGGGATTCTCGGGATTAATCAGTATGGCATTTCGTCCTCCGATCTCAGGCATAGAAGATGTATTAGATGTAATGACTGGTGTGCCACAAGCCATAGCCTCTAACAATGGTATTCCAAAACTTTCTCTTAAGGATGTATATAGAAAGGCAAAGGCATTGTTATAGATGTATGGCAGATCGGAGTTAACGATATATCCAGGCATGTGAATGTTGGAAATGATATTTTCGATATGATTCCTGGCAATGATATCGTTAAGATAACTTTTGTCTAAATCTGCCATCAGTAATGGCCGTTTCACTTTCGAGACTTCCAAGTATTTTGAATAGGCAATAAGGGTTCTTTCCGTATTTTTTTTGGGATCAGTATTCCCTAGGAAAAAGAAGTAGCCAGACTCATTAATATACTTTCTATATTTCATTTTTAAGTCTTTTAATGGCTTGAACCACTCATTATACCCATTATAAATCATGACCATTCGTTCTCTTGCAATACCGAGTTTTGTGGTGATGTTGTTTAACTCAAAATCAGACACCGTAATGATATACTCGCATTTCTTGAGAATTCTGGGGACAACCAGTCTGCGATAAAGCCATCCCATATTCTGGTAGAGCGATTTGTTGGATTTGTCCCTTGGTTCCATGAAGATGATGTCATGGAGCGTCAGTATCAAAGGAACGCTACACCAAATAGGTGCAGTATTACTTGTGCAATGCAGCATATCAAGTTTTAGTTCATTGACAACCTTTGGCAGCGTGATTTGCTCCCAAATTGGATAGATGTTCCCGCCAATTTCTATAATATGTACATTCTTGCTGTCCTCCAGACAATGGTCTTCGCCTGGTGCCACGAATACAAAGTATTCGTTATGGGTGTCAAACTGTTGCAGTTCCTTGATTTCCTGCAACACTACATAGTCCATTCCGTGTTTATTCTTACGGAAGATGCGTTGAGCTTCAATACCTATTCTCATATTTGTTTGATTACTTTAGCAGGTACCCCAGCCACCAGCGAGTGTGGGGGTACGTCTTTTGTTACAATGGCTCCTGCTGCAACAACAGAATGTTGCCCTATGGTGACACCAGGTAAGATGACAGCGTTTGCCCCAATCCAGATGTCGTCTTCTATCACGACAGGTGTCGTATTGACACCCTGCTCGTCAATTCTTTTTTCTGCATCAGAAAAGTTATGGTTGAGAGCCGTGATGGTGATGCCTTGTGCTAAATTCACATGACTTCCAATGGTTACAGGGCCGATAATCGTGTTATGCAATCCAATTCTCGTGTGATCACCGATAATGACATCGCCTACTGCATTGTTGATACAAGCAAAAGATTCCACAACAGAGTAGTCGCCGAGATAGAATTTCCTATAGGGAGGGGTGTCCATCCTGACAGAGCGGTGGATCACGGCATGTTTGCCTCGATGTTGATAGAGAGGTGCTAATAGCCTGATGAACCATCGTGGCCGTGTCTCCACCTGATTCATAATCAGCCAGTCCACCATCCTTTTCAGGCTGGGGTTACTCTTGAATTTCGCTCTGATGTCCTCGTTATTCATGAATTGATGTTTCTGTTTCTATGAGTTGTTTCCACTGCTTGATGATATGAGCCACTTCAAACCGTTGTGATATCTTGATGGCTTCTTTGGATTTTGTGTCCCAGTCCAACCTGGTTGCATCTTCCAGTCGTTGTGCCAGTTCATTGATGTTGCCATTTCTGAAGTAAAGTCCAAAGTCTCCCATGATTTCTTGGCTGGTAGGCAAGTCAGACGACACGACTGGAAGTCCGTGAGCCATAGCCTCCACCAAGACCAGTCCAAATCCTTCCCATCGGGAACTGAGCACATAAATCTGTGCCTGAGAGTAATAGTCTTGTATATGGTTTGTGAAAGGGTGGAGAGTTACTCTGTCTGCTAACTGATATTTTTCAATCAACTGTCTGTATAATTTCTCTTCTACGCCTTCGCCAACGATATCTAATTTCCATTCGGAGTTATTCTGGGCAAAGATATGGAATGCCTCGATGAGCAAGTCAAAGCCCTTATGCCGATGCGAAAACCTTCCCACGGCCAGAAATCGTTTAGAATCACCTTGGGAAGCCTTACCAGGTTCAAGTGTCAGGGGATTATAGATGACAGTCGGTTTGAATATTGGGTCGTAATTATAATAGGTTTCTGCATCATGATGGCATAGCAACACGACATGGTCTAGTTTTCGGAACTGATAGACGTAATGCCTTTTTCTGGCTCCCCCTATATAGATAAACTTGTCACCGAATAGCGCTTCAAAAGAGTTGTGTATCCATCCTATGGTCTTTACGCCTGGTAGGTACTTCTTGATTGTTGCCAGTCGGCCACTTAAAGGAGCGTGGACACCGATGATTGTCTGATAGTTGCCAAGCTTAAGTTCTTCTATTAGTACCTTTCTCAGTTCTGATGGGAAAGAACTATGGGTATAGAGGTCTGATGTCCATTGAGATTGGGGCAGTAATCGCATATATAGTCCACTGTAGGCCTTGCATAGCTTATTCTTGAAATTGCCGATTGGCGGATACGATATGAAACGGTAGTGAATGTCGGATTGCCCCAAATCGTACAATGTGAGATCCTTAGCTTCAGGTTTGTCAAAAGTGACGATGGTGACATCGTTGCTTTTGGATAGTTCCTTAGCAATCACGGAAGTGACACGCTGGACACCACCAATGCTAAAAATACTATCAACCAAAAAGCAGATTCTCTTTCTCATTTGTAAGTTTCTGATATGACGCGTTTCATTTGATGTTCCCAGGACAGATCCTTGATGGAGTCTCTGATCTCGGCAGCAGACATCGACAAGTTCTGGTGGAAACGGATAATCTCTTGAATATCCACAGGACTTTCATTTGCTGGCATTTTCAATACGTAAGGCCTGTCGTCGAAGTCACTGTCTGTTTCCGAGTATGTGAATGGAATGCCGCGAGCGGCATATTCTCTGTTTTTGAGTGTTTTGATCTTTTGGATGCCTACTCTGTGACGTCCGAGACTTCCAATACCAAAATCACATATATTGAATAGCTTGTCAAGCTCTTCTCCATGTTTTTTCCCATAAAGAATGACGTAGTCCTCCATGCGATTATCTGCTATCAGTTGTTTGAACTCAGCTTCTCCTTCAGCGGAATAGAAGTAGCCGACTACATGGAATTTCACGATGTAATTCTGAGGTTGTGAATAATATGCAGCCAGTCCTCTGACGAGTCTGTCAAATCCGTGCCATCTGTGAATCTCTGCCACGCCAATCAGATTTAGTGATTGGGAAGTGTCGTTCACAGTGGTCTTCATATTCACATGCCCAAAGTCTATTCCATTAGAGATTCGAATGGTTTTTTGACCGAAAATCTGTGGGTAGTCAGAGAATGTAACAATGGCATCCAACTCTTTGGCGAGGCGTTTCCTGAATAATTTGTCCTGAAAAATCTGTTTGCTCATTCTTTGCGCCTTGTATTCAGAGTCGTATGGATAGGTGGGTATTTCCATCACCACTTTCATGCCAGCAGCTTTCATCCGTCTTACCATGTGGATGGTAAATGGATTCGCGTTGTGATTCGAGCGAATATATACGAATTCAATCTGGTTGTCAATGGCAAATCTTACAATCGAAGAAAACTCTGTCCTCTTCTTGATCTTGCTCATCATCCCCGTGCCATAGTCTGCAATGGTAATACCGTCAACAATCCTTTTCTTGGTTGTTGACTCGTCCATATAGCAGAGGTGTACATCCATGTTGCAGGCCTTGAGTGCATCGACCTGATATGAGATTTTCTTGCTGATCCCGTTGTTGGGATCAAATCCGTGGAATATGAGGAAGAGGGCTTTTTTCACATTCTCTGTTTTGTAATTTGGTGCTAAGGTAGTTATTTTTCTGAAATCTTCCAAATATTTGGCTCTTTTTTTTGTGTTCTCAATAATTATTTGTACATTTGCGAGGTGTTCCTGATAAGAATAAAGGAAAATGAGTGATTCAAAATATAAGATTGTCTATTGCACCCCTGCCTTGTATTCCGCAGGTGGTGTTGAGCGGATAGTCTCAGTAAAAGCCAGTTATTTTGCCGATGTCTTGGGATATGATGTCACTGTGATAGTCACAGAAGGAAAGGGTAGGACTTCTTTCTTCCCATTGTCGGACAAAGTGAAGGTGATTAACTTTGAATTAGGCTTTGAGGAGTTGTGGAGAGCATCATTTTTACGCAAAGTTTTATTATATCTTCAGAAACAGAGACAGTTTAAGAAGTTACTGACTGCAGAACTGATGCGTATCCGTCCGGATTTCACGATTAGTATGCTTCGCCGTGAAATCAATTTCCTGACAGGTATTCGTGATGGCAGTAAGAAGATTGGGGAACTTCATCTAAGTAGAACCAATTTTAGAAAACTAGAGAGCCGTCATTATAACTTTTTCAAGACTTTTTTTGCAAAGGTGTGGATGAACGATCTAACTCGTAAGCTGAAGAAACTTGATAGGTTGGTTGTTCTGACTGAGAAGAGTAAAGCTTTATGGCCGGAACTGTCCAATGTCGTGGTCATACCTGATCCTCTTCCATTTCAGGTGGAGGCTAATTCAGATCTTCATGCAAAGCGTATTATTACGATTGGCCGTTATGCTTATCAGAAAGGATATGATATGTTGTTGCGTTCATGGGCTGAAATAGAAAAGAAATTTCCAGACTGGCAATTAGCGATTTATGGGATGGGTAATCAAGATTCGTTACGGAACCAGATGAAAGACTTAGGTATCGATTCTGCCCGTTGCATATTGAATGGTCCTGTTGGTGATGTGACAAAAGAATATTTGAATAGTTCCGTGTTTGTCCTGCCTTCTCGTTTCGAAGGTTTTGGCCTTGTTATTATTGAGGCTATGTCTTGTGGCGTGCCCGTGGTGGCTTTCAACTGTCTGATGGGACCTGATGAAATTATCACAGACGGTGAGGATGGTTTTCTGGTGCCTGTTGGCGATGTCTGTGCTTTGGCTGACAAATTGCAAACACTCATGCAGGATCAGGAATTACGGATGAAGTTCTCTGAGACTGCCTATCGTAATTCAGCTCGATATCGTATAGAAAGGATTTCCAATCAATGGATACAATTGTTTACCCAATTGACTGCGGGAGATGAAATATAATGTCACCATAGGCATTCCTGTCTATAATGTGGAACCATATATCACCCAGTCCTTGGAATCCGCATTAGCTCAAACCTATCCTTCTATTGAGTTCTTGCTCGTGGATGATGCCAGTAGTGACTTGTCTGTTGATATTGTCCGACGATTTCAAATGAATCATCCACGAGGTGCTGCTATCCGCATGCTCTCCAATCCCAAGAATCTTGGTGTCTCTTCCTCTCGAAACAGAATCATTGATGAGGCTCAAGGAGACTACCTTTATTTTATGGATGCCGACGATTTGATTGCTGAGAATACCATCAGTCTCTTAATGCAGCAGATTCATCAGTATCAGGCTGAAATAGTATTTGGTTCCTATGAAAAGACGGAAACTTCTGGTTTAAAAACAACTTATCAATATCCCGATCTTCAATTGCTTGAAGGGAATGGCCTGGCAAATTTTGCTTATCGTAAGTTTAATGGTATTCAGGCATCGGCTTGTAATTACCTTGTTAAGTTATCTGTCTTGCGAGAACACCATCTTCATTTCATTGATGTGAATTATTGGGAAGACCTGGTATTCACATTCGATTTGGTACCTTTTATTCATCGTGCAGTTTTGTCGAGTCAGATTACCTATCATTATTTGTGTCGCGAAAATTCGTTGTCTCATTATCAAGAAAGGCAAGAGGTTTCTAAACATGAAATTCTGAATAATGTGAAAGCAATAGATGAACTGAAATCGAGTACTTCGCATTATTTTGATAAGGACTATTATCCTGAACGTTGCTATATTGTCATGGTGTTCTATTTTTACATGGTCTGCAACATCTTAAAACGAGGGAAGAACGTTCAGCCACCTTTCACATACGAAGAAATCAGAACCCTTATGTCTCATCCGGCTACATTTAAGGAGATTTGTTCCTTCCGTCATGTGCTGATTAAAAATCTTCTCCTTTATTTGATTGGCAAATTACCTCCATCATTATGTGTCGGGACTATCAGATGTCTTGGCAAAATGAAAAAAATCATATAAAATTTGGAGATATCATAAAAATATCGTAACTTAGCACCCGAAACAATATTATTTGCAAATAATGTTATGGCTCAGTGGTACGATAAATATCTTTCAGTTTACGGTAAGCCCTTCAGCGAAGTTCCTCAGGATGTTGTCGAAGGAACTCGTGAACGATTGGCTAATTTGCAGAGTGATAAGCCTTTAGCTTCAATAGTTGTTATTGCTTATAATGAAGAGATACACTTACAAGCTTGTTTATGGGCAATAAGTGAGATTATTTGTAAATACCCAATAGAGATTATTGGAGTTAATAATGATTCTAAAGATCGAACCGCTGAGATTTTTGAAAGATCTGGTATTCCTTATTATACCGAATATCAACATTCTTGTGGCTATGCTCGTCGCTGTGGGTTGCAACATGCCCGGGGTAGGTTTTATTTTGATGTTGATAGTGACACCCTTTATCCTCCTTTGTATTATGAATTAATGATAGAACAACTATTGAAACCTGGGGTCGTAGCGGTTTCCGCTACTTGGACTTACTTCCCGGATGAGAAACATGGTAAGTTGGGCTTGAAATTGTTTGAACTATGTCGTGATCTCTTTCTATATGTCCAGCACTTTAAACGACCAGAGTTGAGTGTCCGTGGTCTGGTTTTCGCTTATAATGCGGACTTTGGTCGTAAAGAAGAATACCGAGTCGATATCATTCGTGGAGAGGATGGGTCAATGGCTCTGTCATTAAAAAAATATGGAAAGATCAAGTTTGTTCGAGATCGCCGGTGTCGAGCTATTACTGGTTATGGCACTATAGGAGATCAGTCTTTGTGGCAAAGTTTTGTTCAGCATGTTAAGATACAGAGCAGAGGTTTATCACGTATTTTTTATAAGAAAGATCACTATGAGGATAGTGATGAAAACTTAGTGAATCGGAATGTATGAGATTATTGTATGTTACAGATGCATTAGCAATTTATGGGGGTCTTGAGCGTATTCTCATTGATAAGGTTAATAGATTTTCTGAAGAATTCGGATATGAAGTCTTTCTTATAACAGTAAATCAAGGAAAGCATCCTGTAGTATATTCTATAAACTCTCAGGTTAGTTATTTGGATATAGGAATTCAGTTTCACCAAATCTTTAATTTTAAGGGAGTTTGGAAGGTATTTAAAATGATACAATTAAGGTGGCGGTATAAGCAGCGTATAAAAGCAATAATAGAAGAAATTGCACCAGATATAATTATTTGTCCTAGAATAGAATTAACAGGGGCTATTGTCAAGGTTAAAGGCAAAATCCCTTTAGTGTATGAGGTTCATACTTTTTGGAGAGAGCCAAGACAAGTTACTGTAAGGAATCTTTCTTGTATGCTACTTTATGGCAGAATAGATTTAACAGCTATACAGAAGATAATTACATTAACAGAAAAAGATGCGGCAGAGTGGAGAAAAATAGCGCCAGAGGTTTTGGCAATTCCTAATATAGTAAATATTAATAAAACTGATAGGTATAGTGATTGTTGTTCTAAAACTGTTATTTTCGTGGGCCGCTTAGCGAAGCAAAAGGATATCGGCAGTCTTTTGGGGATATGGGAGATTGTGCATCAGGTTTATCCTGATTGGGCGTTGCATATATTTGCTGGTTATGGTAATGAGGAAAATATTTGGCGTCCTATTATTGAACAGATGAATGCTAATATTTCAGTTTGTCCACCAACACCAAATATTATTGAAGAGTATTTGAAAAGTTCTATTTTGGTGCTTACTTCAGTTATTGAGCCATTTGGTCTAGTGTTGCCTGAGGCCATGAGTTGCGGTATTCCGGTTGTTGCCTTTGATTGTCCTTATGGACCTTCTGATATCATTACAGATGGTGAAGATGGGTTCCTTATACCAAATCGTGATATACAGTTGTTTGCAGATAAAGTCTGTCTGTTGATGGATAATCCTGATTTGCGCCAGAGAATGGGCAAAATGGGCATTGTTTCTTCTCGAAGATATGAGGCAAAGGTTATTGTGCCTTTGTGGAAAGAACTCTTTGAACAGTTAACGAATAAAGAATAAGTATTATGATACCCAAAGTTGTCCACCTCTGTTGGTTAAGCGGTGATCCATACCCCGCAAAAATTGCTAGATGTCTCGAAACCTGGAAAAAGTATTTGCCAGATTACCAAGTAATGTTATGGGATACCAATCGCTTCGACTTAAACTCATCGATTTGGGTAAAACAGGCATTTGAGAAAAAGAAGTATGCATTCGCAGCGGATTTTATCCGTTTCTATGCGCTTTACCATCATGGTGGTATCTATTTGGACTCTGATGTTGAGGTGATAAAAACTTTTGATGACTTGCTAGACTTGCCTTATTTCATAGGGGCTGAGAAAGCTGGTACTCCAGAAGCTGCAATTATGGGAGCGGAAAGAGGTTGTGATTGGATCAAGCAATGTTTAGATTATTACGATCATAGGGCTTTTGTTAAAGAAGATGGAAGTCTAGATATCAGAAAGCTTCCCGAGATTATGGACGAGCAGATCCTAAAGCTTAAACCTCTCCGAGTATTGTCTATTAATGAAAGCAAACGAATTCGCACATTTGACTTCTCGAAAGAAGTGCTCATTTTTAATGATGCTTATTTCTCGCCAAAAGTTTTCGATTCGCGAGAGGTGGAAATTACACCATATACCTATGCGATACATCACTATCAGAATTCGTGGTTTTCTACCAAAGCAAAAGCTTACTATCGCTTCAGGTCTTTCTTGATAAAGATTCTTGGATATTCTTTTGTCCGTAGAGCAGAATGTTTTTTGATGCCTTGGAAGTTTAAAAAGTAGAGTTGTACTCATGAGAATATTAATTATGCATCGGTCTTTCGCGTTGGTAGGAGGAGCAGAAAGGGTTATTACAGATAAGGCTAATTATTTGGCAAATGCAGGCCATCAGTTGTTGCTTGTCAGTTATGAACAGGGGCAGCATCCTCTGCCTTATGAACTACATCCGTCTGTAGGCTATAAAGACTTGGATTGCCGTTTCTTTACTTTGTCAAAATATTCATTACCCTTTCATATATACCATTTCTTGCGTCTGAGGAACAAGTTTAGAAAAGCGTTGCGCTCGACTGTTGAGGACTTTAAGCCCGATGTAGTTGTTCTGGCATCTGATTGGCAGACGCTTATTGATGTTGTGTTGGGTGCCTCAGATAAAGTTCCTGTCATAGCAGAGTTCCATAATGCTTATGATTATGTAATGAAGAATGTGGAAGTTTCTGGAAGTAAATTAAAACAAATGTTGACAAAACAATATTCTTGGCATATTCTCAAGTTCCTTAAGCGATGTGCTAGTATAGTTGTTTTGACCAATGCTGATGCGATTAACTGGCGGCGTCATTTTCAGAATGTCGTGGTTATCCCTAATCCTGTAACTTATTTTCCCGATGTTGTTGACGACATCCCCAAGGATAAAGGTCGTATTATTTTTGTTGGTAGGTTTAATCATGAGAAACGTATCGATCGCTTAATATCAGCATTTTCTATGATTGCTGACAAATATCCGGACTTGCATGTCGATATATTTGGTGAAGGTAATGAAAAACAAAAGCTGCTTGCCCAGATTTCTGGTTTGAAACTAGGAAATCGTATTATCATTCATGAGCCAACTAAAGCTATATATGACGAATATAAACGAAGTGAGATGTTGGTGCTTTGTTCTGAACATGAGGCTTATTCATTAGTATTAGTCGAAGCGATGTCTTGTGGTATTCCGTGTGTATCTTTTGATTGCCCCGTTGGACCGCGTGAACTTATACAGGATGGTGTGACTGGACTGTTAGCAAAGAATGGCGATGTTAAAGATCTTGCTATAAAGATGGAGTGGCTTATAACTCATGAAAGTGAACGTAAGAAAATGGGAGTAAAAGCACGATTGTGGGCAGCAAATAGGGTGCTTCCAGTTGTGATGTCTGAGTATGAGAAGTTATTGTCAAGTATTGTTTATTTGTGATTAATATGAACAGATTGATGGATAAAAGAGAATTAATAAGTATAATTATTCCTGTTTATAATGTTAAGCCATATTTGACGCGATGCTTTGAAACCATAACTTTGCAATCGTATCAGTATTTGGAAATTATCTTGGTTGATGATGGTTCTACAGATGGCTCTGAAGATATATGCGACTCTTTGTCTAAAACGGATAGTAGATGTGTTGTCATTCATCAGAGTAATCAAGGGCTTTGGGCTGCGCGCAATTCCGGACAGAAGTTGGCTAGAGGAAACTATATTATGTTTGTTGATAGTGATGACTATTTGCATGTAGATGCAATAAAATGTCTCTATGAAGCACTTGTAAATCATCCAGAATGCGGATTGTCTATGTGTAAATATAAACGTACAACATCTTTAGAAGAAGATATCTCAATCAAGGAAAAAAGACCGGAAGCTGTTATCTCTGTAGAACAATTACTGAATTTGAGTGATAATTTTCTTCCAGATATTGTTTGGAATAAACTATATAGACGTTCTCTGATTGAAGGTATATGGGCTAGAGAATACCGAATCGCTCAAGATGTGGATTATAATTTTAGGGTTTATATGAATCTAGAAATGGCCGTTCTGATAGATTCTGAACTTTATTTTTGGATGCAAAGATGTTCCTCTGCAATGCATCAGAATAATTATCGCTTTTCTTATCTAAAGATAGTTACAGAAATTTGTCATAGGAATTATCTTGAATGTCCCAATGATTTGGGATTTTTGAAGGCTTACTTTCTTCAGCGTTTGTATTCGAGGTTACTTCTTTTAAGGCTTTACGCTTGGAAAACAGAAGAAATGAAAAGTGTGATCTTACATTTTAATACGTGTATATGTGATACGTGGCGTTCTTATATGTTTTGTAGGAGGATAAGTCTGATAGAGCGTGTTAGTTGTCTGATTCTACTAAATTGTTCACCTCGTTTCACTTGTTTGTTGATGTATATTAGAAGAAAATTTATATAAATTTTGATTTTATGAAGTTGTTAAGTATTATATTACCTGTGTATAAAGTTGAAGCATATATTAGGGATTGTTTGGAATCTGTATTCAGACAAGGATTAAGAGATGAAGATTTTGAAGTAATTCTCGTAAACGATGGAACACCGGATAATAGTTTTGGAGCTATTGACGACATAATAGTGAAACATAATAATATTGTTGTCGTTAATCAAACTAATCAGGGGGTTTCCATAGCCCGTAATGTAGGCCTTGCTAAAGCAAAAGGAGAGTATGTTTATTTTATGGACCCAGATGATATTTTAATTGATAACAGTTTGTCAGCCTTGATTTCTCACCTGTCTGGCACTCAGATAGATATATTGATGGCAGATTATGTGAGGTTCAATGATTGTGATATATCTGAGGAAGTCCTTCATGCTGTACAGAACTACAGTGCTATAGAAAAAACTGGTGCTGATGCTTTTTGTGAAGATTTGTCTCCCTACGAATGCTATATTTGGCGTATGTTGATAAGACGTGAATTTTTGTTGCGTCAGAAAATAGATTTTAAACCATTCTGGTATGAAGATACTTTATTTTGTCAGGAGTGCTATTTGAAAGCTGATCGTTGTGTTAAAGCATCTTTGAAGTTGTATTATTATCGACTTCATAGTGGTTCCTTTACTTCGTCTATGAATTTGAAGAAAATGCTGAATCTGAACAGTGCATTGGCAGCATTGTGGAAATTGCGGGGTGTTGGTAATGCTCGGTTACCAAAGGTAGAACAGAAATTGATGGACAATATATTCCGTTCGTTTTCCTATGGTATATGGTGCATTTCGCATAATGAACAGTTGTGTGCTAACAGGAAACAGATCGTTTCTGACCTGAAAAGTAAAATACCTCCTAAAGAATTCTATTTTGCAGCAAATCCCAAACAGAGATTGATTTCGATATTTTATCATTATTTACCGAATCTGTATATTATAATTCGTTCAATGATATGACGTTTCTGATATGATGGTTTCTGTTGTTATCCCTGTATATAGGGTTGAAAAATATATAGAACGTTGTTTGTTATCAGTGATGGCGCAGACGTACAATCATGCAGAAATAGAATGCATTTTGGTTGATGATTGTACGCCAGATTATAGCATGGATATGGCAAAAGACATCGTTCGCCGAGAAAATACGGATATAGTATTTGTATATCTAAAACATAAGGTTAATGCTGGACTGTCAGTCTCACGTAATACTGGCATGGCCACCGCTCGCGGAGAGTATATTCTTTTATTGGATTCTGATGACTATATTTTACCAAATTGTATACAGTTGCTGATGGAACAGGTCGTTCTTCATCCTTATGTTGAAGTTGTCCGGGGTAACTTTTTCCATGACAAGCCTGGTGGGGGACTAAAAGTGAAGAAAGACCTGATTCCCAGATTTTTACAAGACCATCATCAGATTTTTTCTCTTTTTTTACGAGATATACTTCCTATGACGGCTTGGAATGTTCTAATTAGTAGATCCTTTATTATGGATAATCATTTGCAGTTTGCAAAAGGGCTTCTACAGGAAGACATATTATGGTCATTTCATTTGTATCGTTGTACTTCTCAAATGGCTTTCGTACCAGAAGTAACATATCTGTATTGCGATAACGAAGGCTCAATTATGAATACTCCCAAAAACGTCTCCTCTTTTGCTAATAGCTATTGCTATACTTTGTCTGAAATATGCGACTATCTTGACAGTGCCAATTATGTTGACTTCATGGTATTTGCACTGAGATTATTATTTAGGGGTATCGATTATGCTTTGCAGTCCGATGTTGATGTGCAATACTTTCAGCGACTAAAACAGATTAGAAATCAACTATATTATAGGTTGATAAAGGACGGGCGCATTGTGTTGGCATCTGCTTTCCTTTTATTATACTGGCCACTATGTTATGTTAAATATTGGAGCATATTCCGTAGATATTTTGACCATTTGATAAATGGAGTCAGGAAAATTGCGGAGTCATTTGATATCTTCCATAGATGGAATGGATAAGTTTTTCTCTCTCATAAATTCTTTGTAAGGTTTATTGAAATTGACGTAAATGTAATGTGGAGCAATCTGTTTCTCCTTGGGCTCATGGAAGTCTGTCCTGTTGTATCGTGTCTGTAAGTAGTCAATGTAATCGCATACAATCATGGCCCTCCTGCCCTCAAATTCAATTGTCGTATAATTCTCAAAGATACGTGCTTCATAAGGCAATTTATTGTAGCCGTGGTATGCACCAAATAGTTCACGATAGGTATAGCGACCAGGAACTTGGCCGAGCCATTCTGCTACTTTTTGGAAAAACATTAGGAATTTCCTTCTATTTGGAAATACTATTTTAAGAAATACATTTCTGAGTTTGTTTTTCAGTCCATTTCCTTCAACAACTCCTTTGTTAATTGTCAGGATTCGATCACATAGAAACATGTCTATATATTTTAGTGGGCCTTCTGGTACTTTATCATAGATGTCCACATCTAAGAAAACTCCCATGATGTCTCCATTCTCTTGTATAATAGTTGTCTTGTCATTTATAATCTTGGTAAAACATATTTTCCAAATAGTTGATTCGTCACTGTTCTGATAGTTAACAATGGAATAGCCTTCTGGTAATTCTTGTGGGGCTACCTTTAAGAACTTGTTGAAATTTTTGCGAGTCATCATAATATCGATATCGTCATCCCATGGAAGAAAAGCTTTATATAAGTGGGCACCTACAACGGTTCCCCCACATAGTGAATATAAAATATCATGCTTTTCGCATATTCGATTCACAATGTCAAAAATCTCAAGGCATTTTAACTGAAGTTGTCTTAGTTCTGAATCCATATCTATCCGCTATGTTGTAATTACATGTAGAGTTTAATACTGCAAAAATAAGCAAATTATTTGAATGTGCCAAATTTAAACTTAGGTATTTTTGTTTCTCGCGCAGAATGTCCATCTTTGTTTTCTACTTTTTTCCTAACAGTATATTTATCATACCTTTAAAAGTGGAAATTTACTATCTAGTGGATCGGATGTGGCATTTTAACTTCCATGTCCTATCATCATAGGTGCATGCTTCTTTCCATACAGAATGACTGGATAGAGCAAAGCACTGATGCCTAATGAGATGATCAATGCTTCATGCCATTGATAGCAGATGCTGTCTGTCTTGAGCAGATGCTCTAATGCGAAATTCACGAGGCTGACGATAGGGTAGTGGAGTCCCACAATCACCAATGTTCCGATGGAGAGATTGGTAATGATATCGGACTTGATACCATCCAATAGTTTGCAGCCAGAAAGAACGCCGAAGATGAAGCAGATTACCACAGGATAGAATAATGCGATATGCAGAAGGAACCAGCTTTCGTGTAGGTGCCAATAGAAGAGCAGGAGGCTGAGGCTGAGCCCGCCAACAAATGTTGCAAGATCCTTCTTCTGGGCGGTGCCAAGATACATATTTCGTTGACGTAGAACATACCCTATATAAAAAAAAGGTAAACTGCGGAAGAGTCCCATCGGCGTGAGATTTGGCAGGAACATATAGTATTTGTTCGCTGCATAGAGAAAAAATGAGACAATACACAGCACTATCATTATTTGATGGGGATATCTTGTTTTCCTGCACCAATCTATAATGATGTGCATGATTAGGATAGCTGGCAGATACCACATTGGACCGTCGAGAGGCTCACAGAAGCTATTTTCATGTTGAAAGAGTAGGGTGCCAAAGATTGGGCGCATGGCTTGAAACAAATCAGGTAATCCGCCATTCTGCAAATAGTATTTGATTAACCAATATGGATAGACAATTACATTGTAGAGCAGATAGGGCAAAATCAGACTGTGCCAATATTTCTGCCAGTTCTGTTTGTTGCTACCATAGTCTTTTTTCAGATAACCAGAGAGAAAGAAGAAAATGGTGACAACGCAGGTTTGTAAATAACGGAAATAGAACCACTCCTGAGATTGTGGCAAGTGGCAGAACACGACAGTTATTACTGCCAGAGCCTTACCCCAGTCTATCCAGTTGATACGTTCTTTCATACGACAAAAGTAACATTTTCTCTTCAATTAGCCAAAAGTTCCAGCTTTTTTCTGTAATTTTGTGCCCAAAATGGTAACCAAACGGATAGAATACATCGATGCGATGCGGGGATTCACGATGATTCTCGTGGTCTATTCGCATATCTGCCATTTCTGTTTAGGGGATTCGTTGTTGGGTTATAATGGCACATTCTTCTTGTTTCGCCTGCCGTGTTTCTTTATGTTGAGTGGTTGGTTGTTTGAACCTGTTGCTACGCGGCCTTTTGCGACGATTGCCCGTAAAAAGTTTATGGTGCAGATTGTACCTACTTTTATTTTCCTGTTACTATTGGCTCCGCCTCCAGAGTTCTTTCATCAGTTAGGAGCTTTGAAAGGCGGCTACTGGTTTACGTTTGTACTTTTTGAGTTCTTCATCCTCTATATGCTGATCGTCCGCTTGGGCAGTAAGTGGTGTCCTTGGGTGGCGCTGACTATTGCGCTGTCATCTTTTGTGTATGCCCGCTATTATAATAGCATTCAGATGTCGGCAACAGGATTCTTGTCCTTAATGGTGGATGGGCTAGGCTTCCTAAGTGTCGTTTTGTGGCGTTTCTTCTTGTTTTTCTGTGTTGGTGCCTGGATGCGCAGACATTTTGATGCGTTTATCCGATGGACGAGTAAGCCTACTGTAATCCTAGCCATTGCTGTTGCCTTTTTTGCGATAGCCTCTACGCCGCATATTGATAATATATGGTTCGAAATGTTTAGATTCTATGCCGGAGGCATTATAGGCATGTGGCTCGTCTTTACCTGTTTCTGTCTTTCAGGAAAGTGGCTTCAGAAGTTTCACCTTTCCAAACCTTTGCAGTATGTGGGCACTCGAACTTTGGATATCTATCTGTTGCACTATTTCTTTCTGCCCCGTTTCTTGATGCCTTATGCTGATCAGTTAAAGGCTTTCGATAGTCATTTCGTGGAGTTCTGGGTGATTCTTGGTATCTCGTTGATTGTCTTGTTGCTCAGCCTATTAGCAAGCTACATCATCCGTCTCAGTCCTTTCCTAGGTCATTACCTTTTTGGCGTGAAATTAAATAAATAGTAGTTTATGGAGCTTTACGCGATATATAGAATCCTGGTTAGGATCAGAAGACTCAAATGGCTGTGGTGGTCATTGGTTCTTCTTGCTGTGCTTAGCTATGGGAGCCATGAAGCCTATTTATTCATTGACAGAGAGTTCTTTGTTGCAAAAGAACTACCATTTTACAAAGTTGGTCCCCGTCCAGACGATGACACTTTGCGGGTGGCTGTGATAGGTGATAGTTGGGCCGAATTTCATATGACGCTTAATTGTGATACGCTTTTTCAATTGTATGGCTCAAGATTGACGAGCAGGCCTATCAAGTGCATGACTAGAGGGAAGGGGGGCGCCAAGACCAAGGATGTCTATTATTTTATGTTTAGGAACCAGACTCATGAGTATTCATGGATGCACGACATTTGTACTCAACCTTTGCTGGAAGAGCATCCCGACTATTGTGTGATTATGGTGGGTATCAATGACACTTGGAAGAAACGACCTGTATCTTATTATACGGGTAATTACCGTTTGATTATCAGGTTGCTGTTAGCCAACCATATTCGTCCAGTCGTGATGGAGATACCTGATTTTGAAATGGGGGAATGGTTAAATGAAAATAGGAGACGTCAAAGAATCCTTTATAGTTTTTATTCTGTTTTCACGGGTGTTATTAAGGATGATATTACCCCATTCCGCGAAGGATTGAAAAAGATGCTGAAAGAGACTGGATTGGGCGATAGTGTGCTATTTATTCCTGTTGACCACTGGATTCCTGAAGGCCACAATTATTCGGAAGAGATTTATCAGGAAGATCATGTCCATATTAATTATCATGGTTACCACGTCTTAGATTCCTGTATCATATCCGAGATCATTAATGATGATAAAACCTATGGAAAAGAAAAATAGATTTGATGAAATATCCGTCATACGTGTCATGGCGATGACAATGATTGTTGCCTTCCATAGTTTGTGCTTTTACAATGGCAGATGGACAAAGGTGGATGCACTCTTTATTCCATTCTGGTATAAAGTGTCATGTTTCCTTGATGTGATAGATCTGAATATGTTTGTTTTCATCTCTGGCTATCTATACGGCTATCTGTATATTTATAGGAATAAATATCGTCATCCTTCGGAAGTGATTCGCATTAAGGCGGTTCGTCTGTTGATACCATATCTCTTCTGGGGCATACCTATGGCTATTATCTGGCCTTGGAATACATGGCCCAAGCTCTTGTATGGCATAGGACACCTGTGGTACTTACTGATGTTGTTTGGCGTGTTCACGCTCACTGTCATCCTTCAGTTGTTGAATGCGCAACGAATTAAGTTTACTAGTAGTCTTGGCATACTTCTAATAGTTGCTGGTTTTTTGTCAGGTTTGCTCTTTTCCATGTACATTTATAGTGGAGACATTTTCTGTATCAATAGAATATTGTATTATTTCCCGGCATTCATGATTGGTTATGTTTGTGCAAAAGTGCGTATAGGATGGCTGTTGCCCAATTGGTCCTATATTGCCTTGCCATTCGTTGTATTAGGATTGTTCATCTTCGTTTGGTATCCCTTACCTTTGCCATACACACTTATTTTGCTGATTAGGACGATCTTGGCATACGTTATCTGTATAGAAATGCTGATTATTCTGACTAAGATTACATTGTCTGCCCGTTCCCGACAAGTAATCCAAACGATAGAACGACTCAGTATGGGTATGTATATCTTTAATCAGATTACGATGGACTTGGTGTTTACAACGCCAGTCTTGCACCGATGGTTTGAGGTGCATTGGATGACAGGACCATTCGTGCTGTTCCTGATTGGTTTCTTCCCGCCCTTGCTGTTGTCATACATCTTTAATAAGTATAAGTGGTTGAGATGGACTATAGGAGGATAAAGTAGTTAATTTAAAATATGAAGAAGATAATCATCTATACATCTATTATTATACTCACCATCATCGTGGCGATTGTAATGGTGGTTAAGACTTCGATTGTCCGTGTTAAGTTGCCCCATGGTGCTGTCTTGTATGTCTTACCTGCCCCTGAAGATAATCAAACCCATGGAGCTGTCGTTATATGTCCTGGCGGAGGATATGCCTATCTGGAGAGATGGAAAGAAGGCTTTTGTTGGTTTCCGTTCTTTAATACTCAGGGATATGCAGTTGCCATGTTAGAATATAGAATGCCTAATCATGACCATAGAGTCCCATTGACGGATGGGGCTGAGGCTATTCAGATGATGAGAGAGCATGCAGAGGAATGGGGCTATGACAAAAACAATGTCGGAATAATGGGGTTCTCTGCAGGAGGACATCTGGCCTCAACCCTCATGGTGCGTGACAATGCTTCTGCCTGTCCTGATTTTGGAATCCTGTTCTATCCCGTCATTTCCATGAAAAAAGAACTGATGCATAAAGGCTCCCATGATCGTCTGTTGGGAGAGAATGCATCTGAACAGTTGGAGTCTCAGTATAGTAATGAATTACATGTTTCCAATCATACTCCTCCAACGTACATCGCCGTTTCTAGCGATGATCAGAAAGTTAATCCTCAGAATGCCGTCCGTTTTCATGATGAGATGCTAGCCAAAAACCGTTCTGTGGTACTTCATGTGTATCCTTCTGGTGGTCATGGTTGGGGATACCAGTATAATTTCCCTTATCGTCGACAGATGTTGGATGATTTGACGGATTGGTTGAAAAAGAAGAATAATAGATAGAACTGTCATGAGAGAATACAGATTTGATGTTGTCCGTGTGGTGTGCATGACTTATTTAGTTGCGTATTTCCATCTCTATGGATATGTATATGCAGGAAACCATATAACTGCTGTTTATTCTGCAAGTACATCAGTGGCACATGCCTGTCTTGGGTTGTTTACTTTTGTTTCAGGCTATTTGTTGGGTAAGAAATATGGTTTTGGGAAGCAAGGTAATGCTGATGTGTTATTATTCTACAGAAAGCGTATTTTGCGGATTGTTCCATTGTTTGTTGTTTCTTCGGTTTTATTATGGCTTATTGGTTTCAATTCGGCTGTAGCTACATGGAATGGATTGATATGTATATCACCTTTTGTTAATCCCAAACCTTTAACCATGTATTATATCCCGGTCATTCTGTGGTGTTATCTGGTGACCCCGTTTGTTTCAAGGTTAGGGCAGAAATGGCGAGTATATAGTAGCATTTCCCTTTTTAGCTTACTTCTAATAGCTCGCTTAATGTTCCCTTCTATTGACAATCGTTTTGTCTTTGACGTTTTCTTCTATTTTGTTGGTGTCGTGTCCGCCCCATATTTTGACTGGAAATTCAATTTCCCTTACGGAGCAGTTATCAAATCAAGTATTCTTTTTATGTTCATTCTCTTGATAGCTTTCTTTTTCAAGTATGACTCACTCATTTATTATTCCTTCTGTCAGATGGCTCTTGGAGCTGCAGGCGTTTTTGTGATTCTTTTTATCTGCGAAGGTGTCGGCAGACTCCTTTTTGATGGTCAGAATAAGGGTGAAAAAGGGTTCAATGCTTTAGCTTGTCAGATAGTTGGCTTTGTCAGTTTTGCGAGTATGGCTTGTTATATGTTTCACAGGTTTTTCTATTGGGCAGCTGAGAGAATATGGAACCCGTCAGACGCTACAGTGAAATGGTTGATGATGGCAGGACTTGTATATCCTATAATCGTGATATTGTCGTATGTTATACAGAAAACATATGACCATATCCTAAATTGTATATCGCCATCTTAAAGGTAGAGTATCACAAAGAACGACGCAATCCATCCAATGATGCAAAACTGTACGAAGTGATCCTTAACAATCGATTTGGTGGGGCTACCGCTAAGACCATATACGATCATGTTCTGCAGATAGCGCAGCAAGCCTGCCAATACCCAACCAGTTGTCAGATAGACGTATCGGGTTCCCATGCGCTCAATGACCTCTGGCGACATCGTGTACATGATATAGCAGACAAGCGTGACTGATGCAATGATAGCTGTGGCCTCATTGATAAATGTCTTGTTGTAACCTGTGATGGAGACACGTGGCTTTGTACCTGTCTGTTCGTAGATGCGGTAATCGTCGTTTCGTTTGGTAAATGCAAGGAATAATGTCAGCAGGAAAGTCATCATCACCAGCCAGTGAGAGATCCAGATGTCTGTTGTCAGACCGCCGATGAGAACTCTCATAACGAATCCAATGGCGATAATCGATACGTCGAGAATCGCATATTGTTTCAGCTTGACGCAATAGGCGACGTTCATCAGCCAATAGCCTACCACTATTATATATAAATAAGGTGTATTTACGCTGTGGGTGAACGGAATCAATAGCAAGGAACAGATAGTACACAGGAGCATCATCACGTAGCCGCCTCTGATAGATACGGCACCAGAAGCTATCGGGCGCTTGCATTTCTTCGGGTGCTGACGATCTGCCTCTACATCCCTCAGGTCGTTAAAACAGTAGATGGCACTGGAAATGAGGCAGAATGATGCGAAGATTACCAATGTAGGCCAAAAGAACTCTGGCTTCAACAGGTTATTGCTGAAGAATATCGGTGCAAAGACGAAGACGTTCTTGAGCCATTGCAGCGGGCGTAGCAATTGGATGTAGTGTATCATCGCTGCAAAGATACGCTTTTTCCTTGAAATCACCAATAAACTGCGATTATAATTATTATATTTGCAATAAAATTGTTCGCAATTTGATTTTTGTTTTTTTGCATACACTGCATACACTGGTTTTTAACTTATTGATTTACAGTCTGTAATTTAGTGTATGCAACTAAAATTTTAGTGTAAGCAAGCAAGTGAAACCGTAAAAAACCGCACAAAAGCGGTAAAAAGTTTGGGATTCACCGATAATTGTTGTATCTTTGCAGTATGTTTGATTACAAGAAAATTCCAGATTGGTGGGCATTTTGTCCCAAGAGTGACTGTAAGATGGCGGAGACTTGTCTTCGTCATCAGGTTTGTGTGCATGTACCTGAAAAATATACGCGTTGGTTGTGTATCCTTCCTCATGCCATCAAGGAGGATGACTGTAAGTATTACTTGAAAACGGAGAAGGTAACGATGGCTCAGGGTATCGCCTCTATCTATAAGAATGTAAAGTCGCGCGAGGCTCGTAGCAGCATTCGCTTTGCATTGACAGCACACCTTGGCAGTAAGGGTACCTACTATCGCTATAAGGATGGTGAGCGACTGATTAATCCGAAGCTGCAACAGGAGATTGCTGATATCGTGCATCGATATGAACCTGGCATAGAGGTCTGTTTCGACAAAACCTTCGAGGACTATGACTTTACTCAGTATTAATCGGAAATCAACAAGTTAAGTAGTTTTTGTCCCACTCCCTGGGACAAATATTAAGCCAGTACTAAATATGAAGCTATCAATAGTAAGAACAGACAAGAAGCATGTATCTCATCTCACGGTGAAATCCTTTGAGTGGTTCCTTGAGCGCATCAAGACCGACACCAAGGCTGAGAATATCGGCAAGTTCCGACAGTATGTAGCCCGCTTTGGCGACAATGGTATTTATGAGGATAATGTTCCCATTGCTATGATTCATCCTTTGGTGGAAATGATGAAGGCTGAGAATGGCAACTTCGAGATAACGGCTTTCAACCAGCTGACTTGGCTCCATGTTGGAGGCCTGATGAAAGCGGAAGAGATCAAGGCGGTGAAAGAAGCGTCGAAGATTCTGCCTACCACCTTTGCTGCTTTTATAGGTGCCGATGGCAAGAGTGTGGAGATCCTGGTTTCCGTAGCTCAGAAAGATGTGCCAAACGCACCTCAGACAGAAGCCGATATGGATGCCTTCTGTAAGGCAGCCTATGAGGTGGCTTTCGGAGCCTATAGTGGTGTACTTCCAAAACAGATTGAACGTCAGAATATTACATCAAGAAGCAGCTTCAGGATGACACTCGATGAATCGCCCTATTACAATCCGCAGGTAACGCCAATGATGGTGCAGATGTTAAGAGGTGATTCGACGATTGCAGAAAATACTGAGTCAGAGCAGCGCACTTTTGACTATCGACTTTATGAAGACTACGAGATGCTTTATCGGGAGGCGTCGCAAGAGGCCTTTGAGTCAACAAAACACCTGGCAGAGTCTCAGCGTTATGATGCCTATATGACGGAGTTGGCTCATCGACTCTGCGAGTTGAATGTGCCTGAAGAAGAGGCTTTTGTCCATATCCGTAACCATCACGTTTACAAGCAGATATACGATGGGTCGCGCGTTCGTGCTATCGTTGACGCCGTCTATTCTGAAGAGCGTCCAAGGCAAAGGAGAGAAGGAGAGATGGTCAGCGTGGAGACGCGCCGTCTGATTGATTTCCTGAAGACCAGATATGTGTTCCGCTATAACGAGGTGATGGGCTATACGGAGTATCGCCCTAATACGACATGGGTTCAAGACTGGGCACCTTGCGATGAGAACGTTATCAATGGTATGACTATCGAGGCACGTCTGGCAAACCATGATGTAAGGGATAAAGATGTGCGACGCTATGTCCACTCAAACATGATCCGCAAGGTCGATCCCATCGGCGACTATCTCTCTAACTGTTACGACAAGTGGGATGGGAAGACAGACCATATCGCATTGCTCGCCCGATGCGTGCCTTGCAACATTCCTCAGTGGGAAACGTGGTTCAAGAAATGGTTCCTTTATATGGTGGCACAATGGGTGATACCCCAGCAGGAATATGGCAATTCGGTGGTACCGTTGTTGATTTCGCCTCAAGGCGACGGTAAGACCACATTCTGTCGAATGATTCTGCCCAAACAACTGCGGTGGGGATTCTTGGAGAACCTCGATGTAAGCGAAAAGCGTACTACGCTTCAGGCGATGCACAATTTTCTGCTCATCAATCTGGATGAGTTTAATGCGATCAGTCCGAAGCTACAGGAGGGATTCCTGAAGAATGTGATTCAGTTGCCCAATGTGAAGATCAAGCGTCCGTATGGTAAACATGTCGAGGAGTTTAAACGCTATGCCTCGTTTATAGCTACGACGAATGAAACGAACGTCTTGAGTGATCCCTCGGGTAGCAGAAGATTTATCTGCGTCAGTCTGACGGCTCCCGTAAATACCGGCTATAAACCCAACTATGAGGGCCTTTACGGACAGGCGTATAAGATGGTGTTGAACAAGGATATGAACTGGTGGTTTAGTGCTGAGGAGGTCAATGAGATTATGGAACATAATCGTCTGTATCAGCTAACGCCGCCAGCCATTCAGTATTTCAACGAGTATTATCAGCCTGCTGTCGATGAATCAGATGGGGTGTGGCTTTCTCCTACAGCTATCTATGACCAGCTTCGCCGGATTGCGGGATCAGGTCTCAAGGCAAATGGTGTCTCTGCTTTTGGGCGATATCTTTGGAATATGCCAGAGCTTCAGCACCGTCGTGTAGGCAGTAGCAAGCAATATTTGGTGAAAAAACGAGAATAAATGGCCTTGCATACACTAAAATAATCGCTGCATACACTAAGTAAACTTGTTGAATATCAGATGGATAAGTTATTAGTGTATGCAGTGTATGCAATAAACTAAAATTCTTTTTCCATATGAATAGATTTTCGATATTAGTTTTTCTGATGTTAGTTTCTGTGTATCCAGTTTTTGCGCAAGGGAAAGAGTATCGTTTAGTTTGGAGTGACGAGTTTGAGGTAGATGGACGCCCTTCGAAAGACTGGAGCTATGAACATGGATTCCAGCGAAACCAAGAATTGCAGTGGTACCAGTCGGATAATGCCTATGTGAAAGATGGTTGCTTGGTTATCGAGGGTAGGCGAGCGCATTTTAGGAATCCCCATTATCAAGAAGCCAGTCATGATTGGCGTTCTAATCGTGAGTTTATCGATTATACCTCCAGTTGTCTGACCACACGACTAAGTCAGCAATTTCTATACGGGCGTTTTGAGGTTCGTGCTAAGATTCCTGTGGCATCGGGAGCTTGGTCTGCAATATGGCTGCTGGGTAATAAATGGGAATGGCCTCAAAACGGTGAGATCGATATGATGGAGTATTACATCAAAGATGGTAAACCTTCTATTTTGGCTAATGCTTGTTGGGGTTCAAAACAGAGATGGCAGGCTGTTTGGGATTCTTCAGTCACGCCTTTCTGCCATTTTACCGATAAAGATCCCAAATGGGCTGACAAATTCCATATCTGGCGGATGGATTGGGACAAGAACTATATCCGACTTTACCTTGATGATGAACTTTTGAATGAGATAGATCTCTCCAAAACTCAGAATCAAGGCTATGATGGTAACATCGAGAATCCTTTTTCTAACGCGGTTCCAGGCTTCAAGCATTATCTGCTCCTGAATCTCGCCATTGGCTCTAATGGCGGAGAACCAGATGTAGCAAGGTTTCCCCTCCGATACTATATTGATTATGTACGGGTGTATTTTTAGTTTGGTAATTATCTTTACTCATACTTCAATCTTTTTGTTCTGAGTAGATATGTTTCTATAGGCAATAACTGATTAAAATTGTTAATATTCTGCCACAAAAGTATGTATTTTTGTTGAAACTTCCAAAAAAAAATGAGGAAAAACTGAGTAAAATTCCTATGCTGTGCTAAAAAAAAGCATCTTTTGTTATCAAATTGTGTTTTTTTTTCTAATTTTGCAGACCATAACTTAATAATAGATTTTTTATGAAGCTATTTGTCCCTGGCCGCCTTTGTCTTTTTGGCGAACATACAGACTGGGCAGGTCATTATCGTACGATGAATGCTGATATAGCGCCTGGTGCAGCCATCGTGACAGGTATCGAGCAAGGTATCTATGCCGAAGTCGAGAAGTCAAGTGTCTTTGAGATGGTGAGTGATGCCGAAGAGATGAAAGGCGTGTGGCAGAATTTTTCCTGTCGGATGGACGAGGTAGAATTAAAACGTATCGCCAAGTCGGGCTCATTCTTCTCATATTGTGCAGGTGTCGTCTCATACATGCTCGAATGGTATAAGGTAGGTGGTGTCCGTATTCGTATTACGTCGATGACCCTGCCTATGAAAAGCGGTCTTTCCAGCTCAGCAGCCATCTGTGTACTTGTTGCTCGCGCCTTTAACCAGTTGTATTGCTTGAATCTGAACACACTGGGTGAGATGAATATCGCCTATCTGGGCGAACTTCGTACGAGTAGCCGTTGTGGTCGTCTGGATCAGGCTTGTGCCTTTGGCGTGAAACCAAATCTGATGACTTTCGATGGAGATGAGATCGAGGTGCGCTCGCTCAATGTGAAGAAGCATCTTTATTGGGTCTTTGCAGACTTGTGTGCAGAGAAGGATACTATCAAGATCCTTTCTGATCTGAATAAGGCTTATCCATTCCCTGATAGTGATGCTGCTCGAGCTGAGCATGAGGCACTTGGTAAGCTTAACCTTGAGATTATCGACAGGGCTGTGAAATATATGGCTGAAGGGGACGCAGAGTCACTTGGAAAGCTGATGAACGAGGCAGAGGCTATCTTCAATGAAAAGGTAGTGCCGATGTCATCAGCCTTGCAGTCTCCCAAGCTGAACGCTGTGCTGGCAGATTCCAAGATTCAACCCTTAGTGTGGGGTGGTAAGGGCGTGGGCTCTCATGGTGACGGCTCTGTACAGTTCCTGGCACGCAGTGAAGAAGCCCAGAAGCAGTTGGAGGACTATCTGAATAATCAGGGCATGAAAGCTTATTCGCTGACTATCAAGCCTGTACATACAGTCCGTAAGGCTATCATCCCTGTGGCTGGTTTTGGCACTCGTCTCTATCCGGCCACCCGCGCATTGAAGAAAGACTTCTTCCCGATTCCTTGTCCTGATGGCATGGTCCGCCCTGTTATTCTCATCCTGCTTGAGGAACTCGTCAAGAGTGGCATCGAGGAAATTTGTCTGGTGCTTGGCTCTGAGGAAGAGCGTCAGATGTATGCAGACTTCTTTGAGCGTCCTCTCTCAGATGAACATTTGCGCAAGTTGAACCCTGAAGCTCAAGAATATGAGAACAGGATCCTGAGCATTGGCAAACGGCTCCGTTATGTTTATCAGCGCGAAAAGCGCGGCTTTGGTCATGCCGTTTATCAGGCGGCTCAATTTGCAGGTAATGAGCCTGTACTGCTGATGTTGGGTGACACACTCTATCGTAGTAACACGAGTAAGCCCTGTGCTCTGCAGATGGTCGAAGAATATGAACGCTATAATTGTCTGATGGTCAGCATCCATCCGATTCCACTCGGAGAGGTGAGTCGCTATGGCATACTTCATGGTGTCTGGGAAGATAATGCACATACTATCCTTAACGTCTCAACGATGTATGAGAAACCCAAGGCTAACTATGCAGAGGAGTTCCTCGGTGTTCGAAATAGTAATGGTGAAAAGGAGTACTATAGTGTGTTTGGTCAGTATATCCTGACATCCGATGTCTTCGCTCAACTGCATCATGATATCATGCAGGCAGAAATAGAAGAGGACCATGTCAGGGAGATTGAGCTGACATCAGCTTTGGAAGCCGTTCGCCAACGATGTGGTATGATGGGTATCTGTTTGAATGGCCGTATGTATGATATGGGTAATCCTGCGGCTCTTGCCAGGGCTGTAGAGGAATTCAGCAAATAAATACAGCAAATAAAAAACCCGCTGTTTGGCGGGTCTTTTTATTTTGTGAGGTTCAACAGGTATTTGCCGTAATCGTTTTTGGCCATAGGCTTGGCAAGTTCTGCCAGCTGTTCTTTGTTGATCCAACCGCGTTTGTAGGCAATCTCCTCGATGCAGGCAACTTTCAGGCCTTGGCGCTTCTCTATGACCTCAATGAATGTTGATGCCTCAGAGAGCGAGTCGTGAGTGCCAGTATCGAGCCAGGCAAAACCGCGCTGTAGGGTTTGTACCATCAGATTCTTGTCTTCTAAATATTTCTGGTTCACCGTAGTAATCTCCAGTTCTCCACGGGCAGACGGCTTGATGTTCTTTGCTATCTCAACCACACTGTTCGGATAGAAATAGAGTCCTACGACAGCGTAGTTTGACTTGGGATGCTCTGGCTTCTCCTCAATGCTCAAACAGTTGCCGTCTTTGTCGAACTCTGCTACACCATAGCGCTCGGGATCGTTCACATAATAGCCGAAAACAGTGGCACGTCCGTTCTGTTCTGCGTTAGCAACAGCCTGTTTCAGCATACCGGTGAATCCGCCACCATAAAAGATGTTGTCGCCAAGAACGAGGCAAGCGCAGTCATTGCCACCAATAAACTCCTCGCCGATAATAAAAGCTTTGCAAGCCCATCAGGAGAGGGCTGCTCAGCATATTCAAAACGGACACCAAGATCGCTGCCGTCACCAAGCAGACGCTTGAAACCAGGCAGATCGTATGGTGTGGAAATAATCAGAATCTCGCGTATGCCTGCCAGCATCAAGGTCGAAATGGGGTAATAGATCATCGGCTTGTCAAAGATGGGAATCAATTGCTTGCTGATGCCCTTTGTGATAGGGTAGAGGCGCGTGCCTGAACCACCTGCTAATACAATTCCTTTCATGATGTTTATGAGTTTGTTGGGTGCAAAGATAGTGTTTTTATTCACAAAGAATACAAAAGGGGCGAAAAATTGCGAATAATTTATACTTTACATAACCTTTATGGATATTTTTTTGTAATTTTGCACGCAAAATTTGATTTATCTTTATTTAAAATATAATTTGTAATTTTGCAGTCAAATAGGAAATAGTTAGACTATGGAAGTAATTAGCAAGACATTATTATCAAGTAATCAAAGAATAGAGTTTATTGATGCCATGCGTGGCTTCACAATGATTTTGGTTGTAGTTTGTCATGTTGCAGGCTTTTGTTTAGGTATTCAGGACGACATTCCATCTATACATCCATATTTGTATGAATTTAGAATGCCTACTTTCTTCTTTATTAGTGGCTTTGTGCTTTATAAATCAGCTCAAGTTTGGAATTTAAAGTATGTTCTATTGTTCTTAAGGAAAAAAATGCCAGTCCAGATTGTAACGACATTTGTTTTCTTTATTATCTTTGTCTACATTCATGGAGAGAACGACTTGTCTATTTACTGATTCAAAATCAGGGTATTGGTTCACATATACCCTATTTATTTACTTTGTCTTTTATTCGTTTATAAGATGGTTCCTATACATATTTCGATGTAATGATATAATCACTGATTCGGTTGTCTTTTTTAGTGGTTTTATATTCTATATGCTTTTTTCTGTACGTTCTATTATCTATAGTTTGCCGGTAGATCAAAATGTCTCAGCCTTGTTGTCAATGAACCATTGGGGGTATTTCCTATTCTTTATTATAGGTACTTTATTTAAAAAATATTATGCAAATTTGCAGTTGCTTCTCGATAAGAATATTGTTATATTTCTGTTCTTGCTCATTTTCTTTGGCGCTAATGTTTTTTATGGATTTCTGCTGACTAATTGCCAAAATCTATTAAATTTTTTAACTGCCATTTCTGGGGTGGTTTTAATTTTCTCTTTTTTCCGCATTAATCAAAGTTCTTTCGATAAAGAGAAAACAATAGGAAGATGTTTGCAGTACATAGGTCGTAGAACTTTAGATGTATATTTGCTTCACTACTTTTTCTTACCTGTAGGACTCTTGGATGTGTCAAGCGTCTTGCGCAACCATCCTATGCCTATAATTGAATTTGTTATAACTTTAGTAATATCGCTCATTATTATTGGAGGATGCCTAATTTCTAGTAACATTCTGAGGATGAGTCCTGCAATGTCTTATCTGTTGTTTGGAGTTAAGAAACGTAAGTAAATGATTTGCTTTTGAAGGCAATTATATGTTCTCTAAAACTTTAAAGAAGTTTTTGGCATAGTCTTCTTTGTCGAAGAGTTTGGAGCGCTCAATTGCAGCCTTTGCCATTGCCTCCCGTTTTTCCGGATGCTTGTAGAGGTATAGAATCGCATTGGCAAGATTCTCTATCACGTTTTCTCTTTCAACAATCGTTGCAACTCCTTCACATATTTCAGGAATTCCTCCGCTTCGTGTAGTTATCAGAGGTAATCCTGCAGCCATTGCTTCGACAACGGTCAGCCCAAAAGGCTCGTCCCACATGGATGGAAGTACAGCAATGTCGGCAGCCTTTAGGTATGAAGGAATTTCTTTATAGTCAACAAATCCTGTATAGATGACGGAATCTTTAATAGGTTCTGTTTTTTCTTCTAGTTTCTGTATAAATGGGGTTGGCTGCTTGTCCTTTCCGTATGCGCTGGCTCCGATAATGAGTAGTTTACAATTGATAGTGCTTATTACTTTCTTTATTGCAAGTATAAGTTCCATGATTCCTTTCTCTGGCGTAAGTCTGCCGCTGAACACAATAATAAACTGATCATCGTTTAAGCCAATTTCGTGTCGTGAGATAGTTGTTGCTTTGTAAAAGCGTTGCGTGTCAATGCCATTAAGCACAGTATGGCATTTAGAATCATTTGGAGCTATAGTAAGAACTCTTTGAGTTACAAAAGCAGACGTATTGATGATACAGGAATAACTTTTGTAAATCTCAGAATAACCACACAGATTTGTATTAAGAAAATCATTTCCTTGATGGAGAACAAGTTTAGCCTTTGATTTTTTTCGTAATTTTAGTGCAAATGCAGGACGATTCTCTATAATGATAACATCATAATGATGCTTAGAGATGTGCTTGCATGCTTCATGAAAGAAGTATTCGACAGAATAATGGTAATATTCTTCTCCACCATGTTTACGGAGGTACAATTTTTTCTTTATTTTTGCTATCCAATTATTTATATTAACATAGTAGTAATGATTGCACTTGGATAGTAAAGCTGGATGTTTTTTAGTGGCAGGGTGTGCTATACTATATACGGTAATGTCATGTAGATGATACTTCTCATTGTACTCAAGACAAAAATCAACAAGATTCTCTACCGCTCCTCCTTGAACGGCAGGAACAGGTAAAACTCCAGCTGTCAAAATAGCAATTTTCATTTTCTGCTTTGGTTGTGTCTGCAAAGATAGTAAAAATCTGGTAATAATTTGGACTATTACATTTATTTTAGTATTTTTGTAGTCATAAAAGTAAAAATAGATATGAATAAACGGCTGGATTATGTAGATATTGCTAAGGGTATCGGAATAGTTTTAGTGGTATGTTCACATTCTGACGCATTAGGCCTTATGTGGTTGATGATGGGGATGTTTGTACCGATTTTTTATTTCTGTTCGGGTTATACATTTACGATGAAAGGTACATTAATGGAGTGTATGAAGAAACGCTTCCGTAAATTGTTCATTCCATATTTGTTTTTCAATCTCTTGATGTTCTGTGCTTTTATGCATTTCTCTTTACGGGAAATTGTTGGTGTTTTTTATTCCAGGTATAGTTTATATCCATTAGATGTTACGCCCAATATTAAATTCCTGACTTCTGGTAATTATCCTATGTGGTTCCTCACATCGATGATTGTGTCTTACTTATTCTTCTATTTACTTGTTTACTATGATCGATTTAAATATTGGTTGTTCCCTATTTATGTAATATTAACAATTGCTTTGGATAGAATTCCGATTCTTTTACCGTGGAGTTTAGATACGGCTTTCCTAACTGCTTTGTTTATGTATGCAGGAATGGTTGTAAGGAGCCGGGATTACATTTCTGCTAAATGGTGGCAAGTTGGATTTGTCTTATCTATATATATAGGCCTTCATTGGGTTGGTGGTGACATTAATCTTTCCGTCCGTATGTATGGTACTTCTGTTTTTGTTTATTTTATTATAGGGTGCTTGGGAAGTTTCGTTGTGTTATGGGGGGCGAGGTTCCTTGAAGGTACAATTGTAGGAAGGTTGTTCTTGACATTAGGCCAACATTCATTGACTATTTTCTGTATTCAGATGATATTTATTGTATGGGCAAAGAATATGTATCATTTCTTTTTCCCTCAATTAGCAATAGATTATGTTGCCGGACTATTTGAAATTCTGTTTTCTCTGGTTGGAGGTTGGCTTTTTTCTGTGCTACTCCATAAGAATAAGTATATAAGTGGTTTTATATTTTAATTGTATGTGAAATGCCAAAATCGAGTATGTTGTTTGTTGCAGTTTTACTTTTTTCCGTGGTAGTTGCAATTATATGCTTGTATGTCTTTTATTATCATCGTTGGAAGCATTTGTGGGCATTAGATGTCGGTATTTTGCCAAAATACGAAATCAAGCAGAATGTGGATACTTCTCTTAGGGTGGCAATGATTGGAGATAGTTGGGCTGGGATACATCACGAACATCAAATGGATGCTTATCTTTCTGCTGTTTTGGAGCAACAAATCGGCAGACCAGTTCTTGTAGAATCTAAAGGCAAAGGTGGTGAAAAGACAAGAGGAATCTACAAGCTGATGTTTGAAACAGGTGAGTTCGGCACAAAGAATTTATTGGCATCCGGGCCAGACTATTGTATAATTTCAGCTGGCATTAATGATGCTGCGGCTAATTTGGGAACTGAGCAATATTGTTATTATTATCGAAAAATACTTGACTTTTTGTTAGCCAATGGAGTACGTCCGGTAGTCTTGGAAATACCTAACGTGAATTTGTGGCATTTATATGGCGGTAAACCTCTTAAAGATTTGGCGGTAGATTTCGTGAAATCTACTATGACCAGATGCAGAATGTTTCAGTTCGATGGGTATAGAGAAGCATTGTATCAAATGTTAGTAAATGAGGGACTCATAGACAAAGTTATCTATGTTTCAATGAATGACTGGGATGATGTTAGTCCGGATATTGACAAAAATCTGTTTATGAGTGACCAAATTCATCTGAATCGACAGGGATATGAGAGACTGGATTCATGCATAGCTATAGCTATAGCGCGCGATTTAGAAAATCCGGGTAAATCCGATTCTGTCTATTAGCCAATGGGCAAAAATACCTAAGTATGATGATATAATCATAAAAAGAATGCTGATTACATCATGATATTCTGCAGGAATTGAAATCATGTCTGTGAGGACAGCGTGGAAGAACATCCCTTGTATGATATAAATTTCCAAACTCGCTTGGCCTATTTTGGAAAAGACAGGATTGATGGGGGGCAAATGCTTAGAAATGACAACAAAGACGAATGTAAAAAGTGGGATAAGAAAAACTGTGGAGAGGTACTTGTAGTTATAGATTTCGTGATGATGTGGAAATAGATAGATGAAAAACGGAATTCCCGCAAGAAGTATATAGTAATAGTATTTATTGGATACGCTGTTTTTAATCCAATAGGCGCATGTCATGCCGAATAAGAAAGAAGGAATACGGTATAACAGAAAGAAATGTGGATCACTCTTTGGGATGTAGTTGTCAGCAACAAGGATGTATGATGCTATCAGGCAAAGGCTGCATATAGAAATGATGATGGCAAAGAGATTCCTGTCGTATAGTTTCTTTATGAAAGGTGTCAAGATATAGAGAAAGACTATAGAGGGGATATACCAGTCTCCATAAATACCCCCTGTCCAGAACCCAATGGTTGTGTATCTGAAAAGATAAGCAATAGGATTATCGTGGTATAATAAGATGCTTGCAAAAATCCCTAAAATGTAATAAGTGGGAAATATTCTTAGAAATCTTTTTTTATAAAACTGGATAATGTGGCTATTCTTCTCGAGTGAGAAGAACAGCCCGAAACCAGATACTAACATGAAGATATCCACCCCTGCAAATCCGTATTGAGCCAGAAATCCAAGAGGCTTGATTTGTGTGAATGTGAAATGAAGCATCATAATCCACACAATAGCCCAACCCATCAGTTCCGATCGGTAGGTAGAAATGTCTTTTATTGTAAACAGATTACTCATGATATGACTACATGACTATCTGATATGACCTTTGCCGATTTTCCATAAGATACGATCTTTCCACTGATAGTATTTTGTCATGAGGCCTCGCTTCCTGCTATAGAAACGAAGTCTCAGCATTGTAAAAAGATCGGGATAATCAATCATGCTTCCTGGTGTTATCAAGAAATGATCATAGTCCTTAACGCAATCTTTCATAAATGGTCGATGCTGGAAATGGGCATAGAGTGATTCTTTCTTTTCTAACTTGCCATCTTTGAAACGAAGCATATATAATTTGCTCCCTTTGTGTTCAAAGAGGATTTGTTTCCAGCCTCTCGTAAGGCTATTCATTGTATAGGATTGTTTGGGTTTGGATACATTATCAAACTGCCAATCAAGAAAACTATCCTGTGTACGACAATCTTTCCATTTGTCTGCAGTGCCTTTATGACCATATTCATCAAAGAAGGTCTGCTTATGTATTGTTAATACTTCTCTATAGTCTTGATAGCCAGGGATAATCTCCTTGTAATAAGTGTTTGTTTCTTCATCGTTGCTATATAGTGTGAGGTGCCCAAATCCCAAGAAGAATTTGTAGCGTGAAAGGACCTCTTCGGTAAAGAATGCCCTGAAATCTCCATAAACGACATCCAAGTCGCCATATCCCCAATAGTCGTATTTTGAGATGTATTTTTGTAGGGCTTGTCCATAGACGGGCTTAAAATCACAAAGGATATAAGGACGGTCTAAAACAATAGGGAAGTCGAAAACAGCTTGAATGTATTGTCTGAACTCCTCAAACTTCATTTTGTGTACAATAATGTTGGGGGCAGGTTCTACGTCTGCATCTGTAAAGAACATAAAGTCAACAGATGGGTTGCGGAGTGCAGATTCACGCCACATCTTATATTGTACCGGAAGTTTCCCAAAGTAAGGGAATATCATAACGATTGATTTCATATCCTTATTTGTTTTTGAATAAACGATATAGAATTTTGGTGAAGTAAGTCATCCACTTGAGACCACTTGGAGTTTCAAGAAGATATAGGAGTTTATATGTTGTAGTCTTGTCTAATAATGTAAGAGTCTTATAATCTTCGATGGCTCCTATAGGCAGAAATTCTGCAATGGTTGCTTGGTGTTCGGCTATACGTCGTTCGTTGTAGGATTTGCTGATTCCATCTGGTTCGCGCTTGCATATGATTTCGTTAATCTTTTCTACGCTACAGCCTTCCACGCAGATTTTCTGGATATAGAATTTAATGTCAGCTACAATCTTGAGTGATTCGTCATAGAGTGTGTCGCAGAATAATTCCCGCTTGAAGAACGTGCTCTGATGGGGGAGAGTTTGGATATAAAAAGTCAGCATAGAGATACGCGGAGGGAGAATGGTAGTGAAGCCCTGTTGTGTCTTTGGATTATAATGGAAATCGTGTCCAACAATGATGTCTGAAACAAGATGCAAATCATTAACATGTTGTAGAACTTGTTCACTATAAAAACAGTCTCCGGAATTCATGAAATTCAAGTATTCACCAGTAGCCTTCATGATACCTTTGTTCATGCCTTGGTAAATGCCTCCATCGGGTTCTGATACCCAATAATTAATTTGGGAACTGTATTCTTTTAATACATCTACACTGCCATCAGTAGAGCCACCATCAATAATTATAAACTCAAAATCACGGAAAGTTTGATGGATTACGCTTTCTATGGTCTTGAGCAGCCCTTCTTTGTTGTTGAAATTGACGGTGATGATAGAGTATTTCATTTCTTTCTGATGTTTTTGATTCTTGACAGACTATCCTTTGCGCCTTTGGCAAACAGTAAAGTTGCTCCAAGTTCGATGCTTAGGAAAATCATCATTCCGATGGCAGCATATAAAGCCCATTCCCAAAGGCTTTGATAGGGATCAAAGGGTATAAATTTGATGGCATAAATCGCTAATGTGAAAGAAGCTAAGGATATGCCGTAATTTCGAATGACCCCTTTCCAATATATAGAAACAGATTCTCTAAACCCTGAAGTGAACAGATAATAGGGCTTCCATAAAACAACGATAGCCAATAAGCTGATTATTTTACCAAGAAGAATACCGATAATTCCCCATTTCAGACCTGCAATGATTGTAATAGATACATTGATAATCAGTTCTGCCCAGGCAGACCATACATCGGCATAAAGACCATGTGCATAATTGAAGTTATCAACAGATTTTCTGGAATTTGTGATATATACAAAAATAATCAGAAGAATGAGGATCTGGTTATCCATAATATATTCCGATCCGAGCCAATGACTGATAAATGGTTCGAGGAATGCATATAGAGAAAAACAGAGTATTGCGGATATAGTATGATGGATGGTTGTAATCTCCCAAAATACTTTTATCATTTTTTCCTTGTTACCTTCTGCCACTAAATTTCCAACGCTGGCTCCTACGCTACCAGTGACAGCAGAGAATAGGGATATCAACTTGGATATGACAATCATATAGTTGCCATAGTAAGCAACCATCTTTAGTGATACAAAGAAGAAAATGAATAATTCATCACTTTTTATTAAAGCAAAATCCTTAATTTTATGAATGAAGACTTGCTTGGTCTTTGTGATAATCTCAGGATATTGTTTCAGCAAAGTTCTGCCTCGGCTTTTATCTACGTTTAGCCAAGGATATTCTTTGTTGATCTTCCAATTTAAAATGACACAGCCAATGATGCCAAACAGGAATTCTACACCAACCCAGACATACAGATTCTGATAGGTGTAAGCTAAGAAAATCTGTAATATGATCTTGATGATTCTTGCAGATTGAAAATAGATGGCAACAAGATAATTTTTTTGATCAGCCGTCAATAGGATTTGTCGGTAATTGATGAAATAGCCGATGAGTGAGGAGCCCAAGAACGAATAGTATGCAAAATAGATGATGCCAAGCCCTAACTCTGCCTTGGAGAAAATGAGTGGGAAAAATAGACTGATAAGGGCACCACCAGCCAAGATGATACAACCAATCCAATTATACAGATATCCTAATAACGACAAAATGTCCTGAATCTCCTGTCTATTGTTTAATTGTAGCGGTTTGAAAAGAAAATAGCCAATACAGGAAGTGATGCCAAGTTCTGCTAAGTTGAGATATCCCAGGATGTTGCCGAGCGTACCAGTCAGACCGATGAACTCAGCTCCAAGGCAGTCAAGGAAGATCTTGCGTGAGAAAAATGCCAAAAGAAGTGTCAGGAAGTAAAAAATCAAATTTACTTCCGCATTTAATACACTTTTATGGACTCTTCCACTCATGGTGTTATTCTTATGAATTGTGTTCAGTATGAATAAAATCAGTATTCTTACGGTCCATGTGCAGCACGTTTTTCAGCATCCGCCATACTAACCCGGGAAGTGCGATTACTTTCTTAAATGAATTGAAACGTAACTGGCTAGGTAAAGCAATGAATAGGGCGACGATTAAAGCTGCAAGTAGTAGCCACCACTTCTCACACCAAGAAGGAACTGAGATTGTCATGAAGATGGATATTCCAAATAGCAACACAATCAACATAGATCGTGGAATGAGCGCTTGCTGGATGGTCTTGTCTATGAAATTGATATTGCCATGCTTGATGGCATTGGGAATCTCAGGTAGTTGGTTCGTTAGACTCTGGATTTGAGCTGTCATCCAGCGCATACGTTGGCGCTGGAAGTTGTCTTGACTGCTGACTTTTTCATCGAAGACATGAATATCTGGAGCATATTTGATGAAAACGCCTTGACGGAGTAGGAGGGACTCCATCTCACGGTCTTCACCAGCTGTTGACAGTAGAAAGACATTCTTCTTGAAAAGGTCATAGTTAAAACACATGCCAGAACCAATCAGTGCAGAAGAGAGACCTAATCGGTTGTGTGCCTTGCGGAAGATGGTGTTATTGATTTCCTCGCTGGCTCCATCAAGAACGGCGACATCATTATTGGCATTTTTGGCGCAACGGTGGCATTGGATGGCATCGTATATCGTACATAGAACATTTAGTTGGGATAGAAAGTCCGGACGAACGACGTTGTCAGCATCCAATATAACGACGTTATCGAAATCGCCTTTCACCTCATTGATAGCATACTGCATTGCCTTTGCCTTTGAACTTTTCTCAAAAGTAGGCTTGAGTAGTGTGATAGGCATTTCTTTTAATGTTTCATTAGTCTCTGGTTGCATATGGTCTGAAATCACTGCCACGGTATAATGTGTCTTTGGATATTTTTGAAAGAGAAATTGCTCTACAGCATTAATAATCACCCGATCTTCATTGTATGCCGGATACAATATGAGGAATTTATGCATTTTTTGATAAAGGGCAGCCGCATGAATGGCAATGTGGTCTTCTTTGTCGTAAAAAAGGGAGATAATTGCAAAGAAGACAACATAGGCAACTGATGCTGCTATCACTACCCAAATGGTTATGTCAATAATATGAAGGATGTCCCAAATCATATTTTCTTTCTTCTTAATACTTTCACACTGAATAAACTCCACAAACTCACAAAGGGGGAGCGAAGGAAGGTCCTGTCCCACATCTCATCTACCAGATAGTCTGGTGTCGCTAATGCAAAGAAGAACAAAGCGATAGCTCCTAATAGCCACCATTTAAGAGCAATTGTCAGGTAGATAAAAGGTAGAATCACACTCATCAGCATGATGATACCTACCATCTTGGTGCGTGGAACCAACATCCATTGGATGATTTTGTCTGCCAAGTCGTATTGCTTTCTGAAAAGGGCACCAGGTAAGAATTTGATATTTCTAGTGAAATTCCGAAATTGTTGTGAAGCCCAACGTCCGCGCTGCTCATTCAACTTGATGGTCGTTCGTTTTTTTTCACCGTAAATATAGATGTTGTCGAAATAGTCGATAAAGTATCCTTGGCGCAACAATAGAGCTTCCAACTCTTTGTCTTCACCCGAGGTCTTGGCTTTCATGATGTTTGTCTTATACCAAGTAAAATCGTAGGCCGTACCTGATCCTGCCAAAGCAGCAGATAATCCGAGGCAGATATGTCCTCGGCGGAAAATAGCATTGTTAATTTCTTCAAAAATGGCATCCATGCGAGCAGCAGCGGTATCCCTGTTCCTGGAGATACGATGTACTTGGATGGCTTTTGTGGCAGCGACTTCAAAAGCATCGTTTACTTTTGCCAAGAAATCCTGCTCAACGATATTATCTGCATCAAGCACAAGTGCTATATCGTAAATCTTGAACTCTGGCAAATTCAAAATAGCATATTGGAGAGACTTTGCCTTGGAACTTTTCTCGAAATCTGGGGTCAATAAAGTGATGGGGTATTGAGCTAATCGCATATTGGTCATTTCGCTTTGGTGGTCAGATATAACCACTACGTCGAACATACGTTGGGGGTATGCTTGACTTAAGACGGAGATGACTGACTGTTCGACAACTTCGTCTTGCCTATAGGCAGGTATTAAAATGACAAATCGACTCTGACTTTTCGATTTTGTGAAGATTGGCTCGCGGCTGAATAGAGCTGCTACAGCAAAGATGCCGAGATATAATACCGTTCCTGCTACACTAATAAATAGGAACCAATCGATGATATATAGGATGACCCAAAAATCCATAATCTTAACTGAAAACTGATAATTGACAATGACTAACGCCTTTAAAGACTGCTTTTACTAAATCCATTCTGCCTTGAAGCGTGAACTTTAAGATGTCTCTTGGAGCAACAAGTCCTATTAGATAGCAATAACTTAAATACTTGGAAATGCCATTCCAATTACGGTTGACTAACAATAACCGATTCCGGGTGATGTAATAAGTACGCAATGGACTGTTCTGACCAGTTGCCTGACTTTCTTTGTGGTAGATGGTACATTGCGGTTCGTACCATATCTGGTAGCCTGCTCTTGTGAACATCATTGACCAGTCTAATTCTTCATAATATAAGAAATAACATTCTGGCATCAGTCCCACCTTATCGACCGCCTCCTTTTTGATCAGCATCGCTGCACCATGAGCATAAGGGGTGGGGTGAGCCGTTTCGTATTGTCCGTGGTCCTCTTCTCCAAAACCTATAGCCTGATTTCGTATGGTAATCTTAGATAGTTCTGTATATCCAGTAAACTGAATAGGTTGAGGCTCCCAGACAAAACGGATTTTGGGGCAGACAACACAAATCTTATCAGAAGATTCCGCACGATTAATTAATGCTTGGATATTGAAGTCTTTGAAGATAGTGTCATTATTGACAAGAAACAGATATCTTCCCTGAGCGGCTTTAATGCCAAGATTATTTCCACCAGCAAAGCCCAAGTTCTTGTCACTTTTAATCACTTTAACATAGGGAAACCTTTGGGAAATGATATCTGCTTCCTGTTTTTGAGATGCATTATCTACCACAATCACCTCCAAATTGTCATTGGAGGGGATTGTCTCAATTAATTCACAGGTGTCCTTTAACCCGTTGTAATTGATGGTGATAATAGATAGTTCTATCTTCAATATGCCTTATACTCTTGATGATAATTTCTTTTCTAACTTTAAACGTTCTCTTTCTGCTTGCTCTGCTAATCTCTTTTCTTCGTATTTAATCCATTCGGGTTCGATAAATGGAAGAATGTACACAATGGACAGACCACCATAGAAAATGAGACAATTGGGGAACTGCATCAGCACCTGATTGGCATAGCCACCTAACTGAATGGCTACAAATGCACAACAGAATCCTGCGCCGATACCCATAAGGGATCGGCTTCTGAGCCTAAATAAGACAATATAGCATGCCCCAGCAAGCATTATTAATGTCGTAATTACAAAAATGGTTATGCCTATTGGACCTGTACGTATCCAGATATAGACATATTCTGAATCAGGCGGAATTGTTGCCAATTTGGCATATTTATTATTGGCTGGTACGTTATAACCCATACCTAAGCCAATGCCCCATGGAGCATCTCGGATATACTTACTAATAGCCTCTTTGTTAATATCTCGGACATTGGCTGAAGCATCGTCTTTATTAAAAGCTGATCGCATCCTTCGTATTTGTTGGTTGCCGTTTCCAATATTTGTAAATACCAAAATGAAAGCACAGATAGCAAATACAATGCTGAAGGGAACTGCAATTTTTATAGATTTTGAGAGAAATATATAGACAATGAAACCTGCAGCTACACAGAAAATGGCTGTACGTGTTCCAGAAGCAAACATACCCCAAAAGACAAGAATACCTGTGGATATGAAGAATATGCGATCCCATTTTATTTTTGATGTAATACCAAAAAGTATAAAAGCAACTGTAGTTGCAGCCGCATTAATACCATAGTTGGCCGCATCGCTAAATGTAGAAAAATAACGTATTAAAGTTCCAGCATTCAGAATATGTGTTGATCTTCCTCGGCCTTGGATCCATATAGTTTCTTCTTGTGTAAACCCTAAATTCTGTTGTTTCCAGACCCAAAAGGCAGAGAAAAGTGATAATATCGCCCACAATTTTATATACCGCATCAATATTTCAGGTGAAGATATATATATGGAAAATACAATGAATGTATATAGTATCTGGAAAGCCATGAGTCGGGCACCTGTGTACCACGCTGCTGGATCAATTCCTAAATTACATGTATCATTCAATAGTTCCAAGGTGCAAAAGCCACACCATATAATGAGCGCCAATAGCATAGTGTTTGTTGTTCGCTCAAAATGGGGAGATTGGCGGGCATCTATGATAGCTATTGCCAATAATATGATTTGAAGCATTTCATTGGGCAGAGACATGGGGACTGGCAAATGTATGTCTTTCATCTGGATTAGATAATTGATAATTATCAACGTCCAAAATGTAAACATTTTCCATTTGAATGCAAAATAAGCATATAAAATTATTAATGGAAGAATGCAGATGACTGCAAATGCGGGAAAACCTGCTGTCGCTAATTCATAGAGTGCAAGCGAAAACAGGAGAAAGAGTAACAAGACTCTTCCTCCGTTTTCATGGGTATATTCAGACAATCTGTTAGAATAAACTCTTGCCATGATTGTTACTTTGCGTGATTGTTCTCAACGGCTGTCAATCCCATCTGGGATATACGATATACAAAGTTGTTAAATCTTGTGTATGGTGGCAGCTGGCCTACAAATTCCTCTACCGCATAACGCTGAGCCTCCGTGAGATACATAAACAAGGTGTTCTTGTCCTTTAATTGTGATTCAAGCTCCTTGAGTGCCTTCTGATCCACATCTTTCCACGTGCGGTTTGCGCGGGTGACCATCAAGTTGATTGTACCCATGTTCAGCAAAGCTGGTGGGATGGAATGATCGTCTAAATTTGGATATTCAACGATTGCAATTTCATTAGGAAGAATATCGGGACAGATGTCTTTAATGTCCTTAGCCATGATGAAACGGCTGTCTTCTGCCAGGAAGTCTTCATCGTAAGTAAGACGACGAACCTGCAAACCAATAGATATCCAGTAGTTCTCTAATTCCTGTGCCAAATAACTCTTACCATTTGCTGCATCCGTAGATAGCAGATTCAATACATTCTGCTGTCCCTCCTTAAAGTGGGGAAGAAGCGTCTTACTCAACTGGCGCATAGCCATATCGGCAATTGTCTTGTTGAAGCGGCGATAGCGCAGTGTACTTTCTTTCGGGAAACATCCCATGACAGGAATCTTCGTAATACGTTCAGAGCGCATGCGGTCACGCAAAGTACGGTCGAGTATCTCGATGATAAAGAAGTACATTGCCGTCATGAGGAATGTCAGTAAGAATGCACCTAACAGAATCATCATGCGATTAGTGGGCTGGGCATTCATGGGGAACATCGGCGGGTTGAGCACACGCAGTGTCGCTGTTGTCATCTGAAGGTTCTTCTGGCGGAGACGTGCTGAATTCAATGCTCTCAGCATTTCCATGTAGTTGCCTTCAATAAAACTGATATGTCGGTCTTTACGAGCGATGGTGGCACCAATAGGTGCATAATATAAAATCTCTTTGTCAAGTTTTGCTCGCATGATATCTTGGGCACTTAATTCAGCTTTGGTTTTCTCAAGAAGAAGGACTTGTTCCAACCAACGACTAATCATATCACCAGCTTTTACGCCCGTTTCTGTGCTATAGGATCCTGCTTCAATGTCTTTAATAAGACCACGTACATTGGCTGTCGCATCTTGCAACATGCGTTCAGCTTTGGCAAGTTCCAACTGAGATTCAACGCCGCTACCGCCTCCTTCGCTACTCATCAAGCGAAGGTTAGATATGCGTGACTGAATACGAGAGATGTCTGTAACCTGATTCGTAAAGTCTTTATTGGCTTTAATAATCTTCGCACGATCACCCAACTGGCGCTCCAGATAATCCATGAGCGCTCTCGTCGTAGTCATGTTCTTTATCAATTGGTTGTCAGAAGTCTTTTGGCCTCCATCTAATCCTGCTAATACTCTTGTTTGCTCGCCATAGTTGATAATTCGCTTCTCTACATTATATCGTATCAAATCATCTTCTGCATTGGTCAGAATGCGATAGAGACGAGCTACTTCACGTTCAAAGAACTTGATGACATTATTGGTCTCGCCGTAGCGTAATTGTGAATATTGGCGTGCAAATACCTCATTTAGAATATCCAGTGTGTTATATGCAATACCTGCATCGTTGGCTGAGTAACCGATGTCGATGATATCACTTTTCTGTAACTGCATGACTTTTAATCGTGCAGTGATATTGTTAATGCCAAAATAGGGATGGTAATTTAACAGCCCAAATATAAAGTTATCTTGTGATGGGCGTTCATATGCTTTTAAGTTAGCATAGGTGGCATTCTCGCTATTGTGGTTAATAAGTGCTTTAACATCAGCCGGTACTGTATTACTTAATTGACGGAAATGCTCAGCTGAAATATAGTTATTATCCTTGTTGGGATTACCATACATCATACAGCGTGCAAAGAGACGGAGGGATACCTCATGAATCGTTGCATCGGTTGAAATCAACAAAATTAAGTTGGTCATATTAGTCTGCGACTGGCCTCCTGCCGTACCTACACCGCCCTCAATATTGTAACCGGTAATCATACCTGTATAGATGGTGGTATTGGTATCATAAACACGCTCCATATTGCGCGTCATGAACCATGCCACAATTAAGGCAATTAATGGTAATATGATTAAATACCAGCGTATCTTAAATAAGAATCGAACGATATATCTGAATAAATCCATAGCTAATTCTTTTTGGGGTTATTATTTTGTTTTTTTGCGGCTTTGGCTGCAGCTTTCTCTGCTTTTCTTTCTGCTTTCTCAAGTGCTTTTATTTTCTTTTCATCGTTAGCAATAGCCTTTTTTATACGCTTTTCTAAAGCTTTATTTTCCTTAGCAATCTCTTTTGCAGATTTAGTGATTGATTTATCTAAGGTAATTTCGGTTGTGGAGTTTGTGATGATAGGTGTGTGAGTAATAATCTCCAAAGTTAAGATGTCTGTAGTTATTTCAGTTTGTAATGCTTGGTAGCCTGAGACTTGTCCACTTTCATACATTTTTGTATGTGCATAATTTTCAATCGTCATGTTGCCATTTTCAAAATCTTCACGATTTAGTGCACCTGCGCCTTGGTGCGCTGCAGCTGATTCACCCAAAGTCTTTAACACAACAAGATTGTTGGTAATCTTTACAAAGAGAGAGGCAATCTGTAATTTTAAATTGTCGTAAGCGATATCTTTGGCATAAACGGCTTGATCGACTGCTAACTTCTTACGTTTTACCGCAGCACCTAAGTCTAAAATATCTTCCAAGGGCACTGCAAGGTTGGCACCTACATTCCAATAACTCTGTTCGTTGCCTTGGAACTGGTAAACCATTGGACTGGCGGTCGTAGAGTTATTGCCCCACATGTCTGTCTTACCATAGCTATAACTTGCACGCCCCGTGATGTATGAGAAAATGTGACGTTTTTGTTTGGCTACTTCTGCCTGAGCCAATTGTCTTGCTTTCTCTAATGTTAAAATCTCTGGAGTCGATTTTGCATTTTCAAACAAGACTGCCAATGGTGGCAAATGGAATTCTGAAAAATTGATTTCTTTGTCCTTGCTGGAGTCAAAGAAGCCTGCTGCAATACCGCTCTCGTCGAATTGGGCGAAAGCGGAAGTGCTTAATCCTGCAGTAAATACAACGAATAATAGTCGTTTAAGCTTGTTCATTGTGAAAGGTTTATGTTTTGTTTTCTTTAGACGTTATCTTTTTGGATAAATGCGGTCAGTGTGCGGAAGATAATCTTCATGTCAAGCATAAAGTTATAGGTCTGTCCGTAGGTGATATCCAGCTGTTTACGCTCTTCGGCTGACATGAGTCCGCCTTTGCCGCGTTCTTCTACTTGCCACAAACCTGTCAGACCTGCAGGTGCCATAAAGCGGTCAATGCTGGAATCTACGGTGAGCTTCTCTGCCTCATAAAGGGGCAACGGGCGATTGCCAACGATGGACATGTCGCCTCTTAATATATTGAAGAGCTGTGGTAGCTCATCGATGCTGTATTTACGGATGAAACGACCAACCTTTGTTATACGGGGGTCGTTCTCGATTTTCACAAAGGCATTGTTGTTCTCTTCTTCTTTCTCCTTGTTGAAGTCTGTTTCAGATACTACATAATCATCACCGACCAACATGACTTCGTCGTCGCTGATCATCATGTCGGACTCCATACCACTATCCATCATCATCATCTCAGCCTCATTGCCAAGTGGTGCGGTAATCACAGCCTGACGGTCTTCCTCTTTCTTCTCTTCCGATTTTTCTGCATATTGGTTACCGGCTTCTTTTGCAACTTCCTTCAGACGCTGTTCTGCATCGGCATACATCGAGCGGAATTTCAGAAAATTGAAAATGGTGTAGTTCGTGCCTACACGTTTCGACTTGAAAATGATGGGACCTTTGCTCTCCAGACGGATGGCTATAGCGGTAAGAAGGAATACTGGTGAAAAAATGATGATAGCCAACAACGAAAATACAATGTCGAAGAGGCGTTTCCAAAGGGGAATCTTGAAACGTAAGATGCGGTGTCTAGAAGGTGCTTCGTCGAATAACATGCTTTCACGATCAGAGATGAACTGAATCTTCTTGTTCATCTCTGTGATTGAGGCATTGGCGTCAATCGTGTCGTTGATGCCGCACTTCTGATACATCTTCCTATCGTCCAGTGTTAATTGGTGGGTAAGCAGGATGATATAGAGATTCTTACATTTTTTGTGCAGATAGGTAATAGCGGTAACGTCTTCAGTTTGCACACCTTGCTCGTAAAACACAATGAAATGCTCATTGCGAACATGGGGCGCACAAATGTTAGCGGCATCCTTATAGTTGTCTGCACATTGGACGAGACGACCGGGGATGTATTTCAGCCGCTCTATTGTTTCTGAGTTCTTACCTAAATATAATACACCTATCATATTATTATAACATCAAGGAATAATTTTCTTGACGCGAATCTTCAATTCCATGGGGTTGAAAGGCTTCACAATGTAGTCTTCTGCTCCGATTTCCAACAGACGGATACGTTCACTGGTTGAGTCCTCACTGGAAAGCATAATGACAGGAATGTGCTGGAACAGTTCGTTCTGCTTAATCCACTCCAAGAAGTCGTCTCCACGCATTCCCGGCATACGGATGTCCGAGATGATGAGGTCTGGCGTGTTACCTGCCTGAAGCCATTTGACTCCCTGCAGTCCGTCTGGTAACCATTGCACATCGTAATCGCTCATTAAGTATATTGAGAGCACTTTTGCAATGGTCTCTTTGTCGTCAAGTATTAGTATTTTCTTCTTCATATATGAATTATAAATTTCAATATCTTGTGTCAATAATTGGTGCAAAGGTAAGCAAAATATTTTAATTGAACACAAAATATGATAAAAAAAATGCCTTTTTATGAAAAAAAATTGCGAGAGTCAGAAAAAATGGGGAAATTTGCATTTAGGCCGTATTATAATAAAATATATTCCTAACAATTATGGCAAACAGATATCTATTAGGTTTTGATGTCGGTAGCTCTTCAGTGAAGGCATCGTTGGTTAACGCCGATAACGGCAAGTGTGTAGCAACAGCATTCTATCCCGAAAAGGAGGCTCCTATTATGGCTGTTAAAGCAGGATGGGCAGAACAGGATCCTGAAATGTGGTGGGAGAATGCAAAGTTAAGTCTGAAAAAAATCATGCAGGATGCGAATGCTACTGCGGATGAAATCAAGGCGATAGGTATTTCCTATCAGATGCACGGATTGGTGTGCGTGGATAAGAACCTGAAGGCGCTGCGTCCAGCTATCATTTGGTGCGATTCCCGTGCAGTTCCCTATGGTGAAAAGGCTTTTAATGCTCTTGGTGCAGATATGTGCCTTAGCCATCTACTGAATTCACCTGGTAATTTTACGGCTGCTAAACTGGCATGGGTAAAAGAGAATGAACCTGAGGTCTATAATAATATATATAAGGTGATGCTCCCTGGTGACTACATCGCTCTGAAACTGAGTGGTACCGTTAATACAACGATCAGTGGTTTGAGTGAGGGTATGTTCTGGGACTTTAAGAATAATCAGGTAGCTGATTTTCTTTTAGACTATTATGGCTTCGACAAGAATCTGATAGCTGATATTGTTCCAACGTTCAGTGTGCAGAGTGAAGTGAGTGATGCTGCTGCAGCAGAACTTGGACTTAAGGCAGGAACACCGATTACTTACAGAGGCGGTGACCAACCGAACAATGCCCTTTCGCTGAATGTTCTGAATCCTGGTGAAATTGCTGCAACTGCAGGTACCTCAGGTGTTGTTTATGGTGTGCTTGGTGAGGTGAATTATGACAAGCAGAGCCGTGTCAATACTTTTGCACATGTGAATCATACTGCAGATCAGACACGTCTCGGTGTGTTGCTGTGTGTGAATGGTACGGGTATTCTTAATGCCTGGACTCATCGGAATATTACGCCTGATGTCGGTTATGCCGAGATGAATGATCTGGCTGCTACTGTTCCCATTGGTAGTGAGGGCGTGACCATTATTCCTTTTGGAAACGGTGCAGAACGTGTACTTGAGAACAAGGAAATCGGTTGCTCTATTAATGGTTTGAATTTCAATAAGCATAATAAAGCTCATTTGGTGAGAGCTGCTCAAGAAGGAATTGTATTCTCATTCTGCTATGGTATGGAAATCATGCAGCAGATGGGTATGGATGTCCGTAAGATTCACGCAGGAAAGGCCAATATGTTCCTGAGCCCATTGTTTAGAGATACATTGGCGGGGGTGAGTGGCGCTACAATTGAACTCTATGATACAGACGGTTCTGTCGGTGCTGCGAAGGGTGCAGGTATTGGTGCCGGAATCTATAAGGATGCCGATGAGGCTTTTGCCACACTTGATAAACTGCAGGTTATCGAGCCTGATGCTAAGCGTCGTGATGAATACCTTGCTGCTTATGCCGCATGGAAGAAGACATTGGAAAGTAAACTGAAGTAAATATAAATGATAAATAATAAAGCCCGCCAAATCGGCGGGCTTTATTATTTATCATTTATACCAATCTCTGTTATTCTTACCTCCTGAGGTGGACCATTCGAGGAAACCAGAATAAAGTTCATTGATTGGCTTCTTCTCGTTGTCTCTCACCAGGATGGTTTTCTTAAACGGTTCGATTGTTGTGCCACTGAGGAAGAAAGCAAAGGGATAGTATCCTTCTCTGACATAGTAGATGCCTTTAGAAGGATCAGAAAGGTCATCTTCCGTGCCGAAATAAGATGTAATCATCTTGCTGGTT
>Ga0256407_10001298_pt1 | contig 53666 bp, 48 predicted proteins | sample RumenRJG_04DNA_FD_193489 | JGI IMG/M metagenome (GOLD analysis project Ga0256407, IMG submission 193489) | Bovine rumen microbial communities from Lethbridge, Alberta, Canada - RJG_04 | ecosystem: Host-associated > Mammals > Digestive system > Stomach > Rumen | place: Canada: Alberta... | reverse complement strand
TGAACCGCGCGGTGTCCTGAGAAGAGATCAGCTGGATATTTTTTCGGTTGAGCGCGAGCGCCGCTTCCTTGGCGCCCTTGACCGCCGACCATTCCAAGGAGACCTTGCAGCCGGGATTTGCCATCTGCGCGCCGAGGGCAAAGGCGTTGATGCCGGCGATCTGTCCGTAGATGGGATAATCGCAGACATAGCCGACGTGGTCGCTCTTTGTCAGCGATCCGGCAAGCAGTCCGAGAATAAACTTCACCTCATACATGCGCGTGTAATAGGTGCGCAGATAGCGGTGAGAGGTGTTGAGCGAGCAGTTCATCACGATGATCTCGGGATGCTCCACCGCGGTGCGCAGCGACGCCTGCAGCATACGCGGCGAGGTGGTGAACAGCAGCGTGCAGCCGTCGGCGATCGCCTGCTCCAACACCTCGGGATAGTTGTTTTCGCCGTCATTGTTCTCGCCGTCGCAGATATACGACTTTGTTTCGACCAGCTCGCCCAAAACCGTCTGCGCATACTGTCTGCCTGCCTCGTGGTCATACACCCAGCCGGACTTTTCGGGCAGGGCGTCATACACAAACGCTGCCCTTAGCTTGGAAGGCTTTGCCTTTGGCAAGATCATGGACAGCACAGACGGCTTGACTTCCTTTTCTTCCACGGGCACGGTTTTCAGCTCGATCTCCTCATCCTGCTCGTTCAGGGCGACGTCCTCCCACATCTTTTTGAGGTTTGCCTTAATGTCCTCGCTGGTCTCATCGACGATCTGCGCATAGCCGTACACCTTGATATATCGGAGCAGCGCGTCGGCGACGGTCGTTTTCAGCTTTTCGCCGCGGTTTTTGTAGTATGCCTTTTCAAAGCGGTAATAGACGCTCGAAAGGGTGAGCCGGTCGTCCTCGCTCCACGGCTCGTCGGAGGACTTGTCCATCGCCTGCAGCAGCTCGCGGTAGCTGCCCTTTTTGGAAAATTCGATAAAGTTGATCTTGCTGCGGCGGTTAAAGTCCACATATTCCATGTAGAGCTTGACCTCGTCGCTGTCATCCTGTTCGGGCATGATGCGGGTCACGTCCGCCGCAATGCTGTAGGCGCCACAGTATTTGAGCACGCTGACGCGCTTGTTGCCCTCCGCCACATAGTAGCGGTGCATGTATTCATAGACCTTGATCGGGTCGCGGATGCCTTCATTGATGTGTGATTCGTAGAGCGACTTCCACTTTGCTGCAAACTCAGTGTCCTCGGGCAGCAGCGGCATAAAGCCGGGCGAAAAGGCGTTGACCCTTCCCTCGGTTTTGGTGCCGACGATCAGATTCATCGGGATCTGCTCGATCCCGAGATGAATGCCCGACGACGACTTTTCGGTCGGAATAATACCGTCAAGCACCGGCATGGTGGCGCTTTCGTTTTTGGCAGGCGCTGCCGATGCTTCTCTTTGTCCCATTCGCAGTGCTTCTCTGTATTCGTTTTCGGCTGACATAGGCGTCTCCTTTCGCATGCTTTACTATGCGGCTGTTCACGGTTGCCAACAGCCCACTGCCTTGATTATACCACACCCTTGTGCATTTGTCCATATCGCATTTGCGTCACCGCACGTCAATCTAATTTGTTAATTCTTTTGTAACAACCGTCTAAGCGGTCATTTCGAGCGGTCGCCGCAGGCGAATTTGCGATAGCAAATAGTCGAGAAATCCCCCTGACAGGAAACACGGTACGCCGCCGAAGGGGATTTCTCCGCGCGTTTCGCTGCGCTTCACTTGGTCGAAATGACATTTTGTTGTCTTAATAACATTTTTATTACGGAATTAGATTGACGTGTGCGTCACCGAAAGCGCTGTAAAAGACAAGCTGCCGTTTCACTAAACCGCGTCATATTTTGAAATTGGTGTTTGAATCGGTGAAGGCGGAGTTTGACGCTGCGCAGAACCTTGACATGCTTCTGCCTGACAACGCAGACTTCCCAAAAACAGCGCTTGCCAAGGACGTCAGCGACGCCATAAAACATCAGGGACAGTATAACAGACAGCCGCGCAGCATACATCTGTACGCCGCGCGGCTTATCCGTTCTAATTTATATTATTCTGTTCTGTATTTTTTTACCGTCAGCTCATGCCGGCATTTTCCGCCATAATGTCATGCTTAAATTCTTCGTTCATATCGGGATAGGCGGAGAGCATCGGCGCCACCTTTTTGCCGCGCTTGCGGTCAAAATAGTTTTTGGTAATTTTTGCCACCAAGCCGTTGAGCGCAATCAGGCAAATCAGGTTCGGCACCGCCATCAAGCCGTTGAAGGTGTCGTCAATCGCCCAAATCAAATCGCCCTGAATCGTCGAAGAAACGGCAATCAGCAGCACATACACGAACTTGAACACCGTGGTGATGGTTTTGCGGTGATTTTCTTTTGTCCAGCCAAAGCAAAACTCAATCGCCTTTTCGCCGTAGTACGACCACGCGATAATCGTGGTGAACGCGAACAGCGGAAGAATAATCGAAAAGACGATCGTGCCGAAGTTGCCGAAATTGGTCGAGAACATCGACATCGACATCAGCTCGTCCGCTTCGGTGCCGGTGAAGCGGCTCACGTCAAAGGTCGTGAGGAAGGTCAGCGCGGTCAGGGTGCAGATGATAAAGGTGTCAAAGAAAACCTCAAACACGCCCCAAAGACCCTGCTTGACCGGCTCGCGCGTTTCGGACGCCGAGTGCGCGATGACCGAGGAGCCGAGACCGGCTTCGTTTGAGAACACACCGCGCGCCATGCCCTTGGTGATGACCTGCGCAAAGGTGTAGCCCATGATGCCGCCGCCGGCTGCCTGCAAATTGAACGCTTTGCCGAAGATCATGCCAAAGGCGTTGGGGATGCTGCTGACATGGGTGCCGATGGCAATCAGCGCCATGATGATGAACAGCAGCGACATAAACGGCACAAGCATGCTCGTCACCTTGCCGATGCGCTGGATACCGCCGATGATGATGACCGCCGCGACAGCCGCCACGATGATGCCGACCACCAGCTTGACTGTCCAGTCGTCGTTAAAGTTAAAGAAGTGCGAGACTGTCTGTGCCATCGTGCCGGAGATTTTGTTCGTCTGCACGCCGCTCATGCCGATTGCCGCAAAGGTGCAAAAAACCGCGGCGCAGTAGGCGAGCCACTTCCAGCGCAGACCGTTGGCGATATAATAGAAAGCGCCGCCGGACAGGTTGCCGTCCTTGTCGCGCTTGCGGAAGTACAGACCGAGCACGTTTTCGGAGTAGTTTGTCACCATGCCGAAGAACGCGGAAATCCACATCCAGAACACCGCGCCGGGACCTCCCGTGAGAATCGCGGACACAACGCCCACAATGTTGCCGGTGCCGACGGTGCCCGAGATCGCGGTGGAGAACGCCTCAAACTGCGAGACCGATTTGAGCCGCGTATCCTTTTTTTTGCCGCCGCGCAGACTTTTGAGCGTCGGAATAATGGTGGTGTTCAGCGATTCGCCGAAGTGTGTAACCTGCAAAAATTTTGTGCGGATAGTGAGCAGAATACCGGTACCGAGGATCAAAATGACAACCGGCCAGCCCCAAACAATACCGTTGAGAAAGTCGTTGACCGATTTGACGCCGGATAAAATGTTATCCCACATGTTTTTCCCTCCTAAGAATTGACAAATCTTTAACATTATACCACACTAAAGCGGAATGCGCAAGCAAGCAGGCTGACAATATTTTGTGAGGATTTTTGTATTAAATGACAGAATCAATCCGAATTTTCTGCGTTTGAGGGCTTTTTGCGGTTGACAGAAGCCGCGCGGTCTGTTATAATAATCTGCGAATGATTCGCAAATTGGAGGTGGGGCAGGTGCCCAAGTATATGACAAAACAGCGAAAGGCGCTGCTTCGTTATCTTTCGCAGCACGCGGACGAAACGCTCTCCGCCAAGCAGATTGAGGCGGCGCTGAGCGGCGAGGGAATCAGCATCAGCGCGGTCTACCGCAACCTGTCCGAGCTCGAGCGCGAGGGGAAGATCCGCCGCGTCAACCAGAGCGGCAGCCGCGAGGTCTTTTATCAGTACACCGACGGCGCGCATTGCCGCGAATGTCTCCATCTATCCTGTGAAAAATGCGGCAAAACCTATCATATGAACACCGAAGGCGCCCAGATGCTCGTGCAAAACCTTGCACAGAGCGACGCCTTTGCGATTGACAAGGCAAACACCGTGCTCTACGGCGTTTGCAAAGACTGCCGTGAAAAGTGAGGAAGCCATGAAAAAAATCATTGCCATACTGCTTGCCGCCGTGCTGCTGACAGCTGCCTTTGCCGGCTGCTCGGGAAAGAAGCCGGAGGACGGCAAGCTCAAGATCATCACGACCATTTTTCCTGTTTATGAGTGGGTCAGTCATGTCACTGCCGGCACGCAGAACACCGACGTGTCGCTGCTGCTCAACAAGGGCGTGGATATGCACAGCTTTCAGCCCACCACCAAGGATATTGTGAACATCTCCGACTGCGACGTGTTCGTATATGTCGGCGGAGAATCCGACAAATGGGTCGAGGACGTGCTGCGCGACGCCTCCAACAAAAACATGCTCACGCTCAACCTGATGGACGCCTTGGGCGATCTCGCCAAGGAAGAAGAAGCGGTCGAGGGCATGCAGGGTGAGGAAGCTGAAGCAGACGGCGAAGCGGAATATGACGAGCACATCTGGCTCTCGCTCAAAAACGCCTCCGTGCTCACCGCTCATATCGCCGAAAAGCTCGGCGAGAAGGACGCAGCCAACAAGAGCGCCTATGAAAAAAACGCCGAGGATTACACCGCTGCGCTCAACAAGCTCGACAGCCGCTATGCCGAAGCGGTCAGGGCAGCCAAGCACGATACGCTGATCTTTGCCGACCGCTTTCCGTTCCGCTACATGACAAGCGACTATAACCTAAAGTACTATGCCGCCTTTTCGGGCTGCTCCGCCGAGAGCGAGGCGAGCTTCAAAACGCTGGTCTTTCTCGCCGACAAGCTAAAGGAACTGCAGCTTTACAAGCTGATGATCCTCGACGGCTCCGACGGAAAGATCGCACGCGCTGTCATTGACACCGCCGGCGTCGCCGACGTCAAGATCCTCACGCTCAACAGCATGCAGTCCGAGATCGGCGAAAACGATTCCTACCTCGGCATTATGGAAAACAATCTGACGGTGCTGCAACAGGCACTCAACTAAAAGGAACAGCTATGGCTCAGTTAATATGTGAAGATTTGACCCTCGGCTACGAGGGACAGGAGATCCTGTCGCACCTCAGCTTTTCCGTTGAAAAGGGCGATTACCTCTGCATCATCGGCGAGAACGGCTCGGGCAAGACGACGCTGATGAAAACCATTCTCGGGCTGCGCAAGCCCATGAAGGGCAGCGTTACGACCGGCGACGGACTCAGCGGCAGGGAGATCGGCTACCTGCCGCAGCAGAGCACCATTCAGCGCGACTTTCCGGCTTCGGTGCGCGAGATCGTGCTCTCGGGCTTTCAGGGACAGTGCGGTCTGCGTCCGTTTTATAACAGGGAAGAAAAGCGGCAGGCGGACAAAAATATGGAATGGATGGGCATTGCCGACAAGAAAAAACGCTGCTACCGCGAGCTTTCCGGCGGACAGCAGCAGCGTGTGCTGCTTGCGCGCGCACTTTGCGCCACGCAAAAAATGCTCCTGCTCGACGAGCCTGTCGCCGGTCTTGACCCCAAGGTGACGCAGGAGATGTACGTCCTGATCGACCGGCTGAACAAGGAACGCGGTATAACCGTTGTGATGATTTCGCACGATTTGCGCGCCGCGCTGCAATTTGCCAACAAGATCCTGCATATCGGCGACAAGCTGTTTTTCGGCACGCGCGAGGAATACCTGCGCTTTGCCGCCAAGAGGAGAGAGGAGGAAGCCCATGGAGCTGTTTGATACCCTTTCCTACTACATGCAGAATGCGCAGGTGCGCAACGCGTTGATCGTCGGCGTGCTGGTGGCGCTGTGTGCGTCGCTCTTGGGCGTGACGCTGGTGCTCAAGCGGTTTTCGTTTATCGGAGACGGTCTGTCGCATGTCGCGTTCGGCGCGATGGCAATCTCCTCCGTCACCGGTGCGCTGGTGAGCGCGTGGAAGCCCTTTATCGACTCCACCAACAACATGATTATCGTCATGCCCGTCACCGTGCTCAGCGCGGTTTTGCTCCTGCGGACGGGACAAAACGCCAAAATTCGCGGCGACGCGGCGGTCGCCATGATCTCCGTCGGCGCGCTGGCGGTCGGCTATCTGCTGATGCACCTTGATATTTTTCCGAGCAACGGCAATGTCGCCGGCGACGTCTGCACCACGCTGTTCGGCGCGTCCAATATCCTGACGCTGACCGCAGGCGACGTGACGTTCTGCGTCGTGGTATCCGTTCTGGTGATGGCGGCGTTTGTGCTGCTCTACAACAAGCTGTTCGCCGTGACCTTTGACGAGGATTTCGCCACGGCGACCGGCACCAACGCCAATGTCTACAACCTGATCATTGCAATCATTATCGCCGTGATCATCGTCATTTCGATGAACTTTGTCGGCTCGCTGCTCGTCTCGGCGCTGATCATCTTTCCAGCGCTGTCGGCGATGCGTGTCCTCAAAAACTTCAAGGCGGTCACCGTCTGCTCCGCCTGTTTGAGTGTGCTCTGTGCGTCGCTCGGCTTCTTTGTCTCCCTGCTGCTCGAAACGCCGCTCGGCGCCACCATGGTTGCCGTCAACATCGTCTGCTTCGGCGTGTTCAGCCTGATCGGAGCCGTCAAAAACAAATAATACTGCCACCGGGTAGTTGAATGTTGAAAAAAGCATTCGTTGCATAGCGTTAGGTCTTTGAAGCTATGCTGCGAATGCTTTTTGCTTGAGGAGAAGATGAAATTGTTGCGTTACTTTACAAAATCGGAATGGGCTATCTGGCTGTTTTCGTTCGCCGCCATCCTGTCGGTGTATTTGCTCTTCGGCGGCGAATGGCTCGTCTGCGGCGCGTCCTTTCTCGGGGTCACGTCAATCTTGCTCAATGCCAAGGGCAATCCGCTGGGACAGCTGCTCATGGTGATCTTCAGCATAGCCTACGGCGTCATTTCCTTTGGCTTCGGCTATTACGGCGAGGTGCTCACCTACCTCGGCATGACCGCGCCCATGGCGGTGCTCGCGCTGGTCGCGTGGCTGCGCCATCCGTACAAGGGAAACCGCTCTGAGGTCGCGGTGAACCGTATCAAAAAGGGGGAGATGGTCTTTGCCTTTTTGCTGAGTGCAGCGGTGGCGGTGTTGTTTTATTTTCCGCTAAAGAATTTTAATACCGTCCATCTCATCCCGAGCACCCTTTCGGTTTTCACCAGCTTTTTGGCTGTATGGCTGACCTTTCGCCGCAGCGAGTGGTTCTCGCTCGCCTACGCCGCCAACGACGTGGTGCTGATCGTGCTGTGGTCGCTCGCGTCCGCGCAGGAGCTGTCCTATCTGTCGGTCACGGTCTGCTTTTGCATGTTCTTCATCAGCGATTGCTACGGCTTTTTCAGCTGGCGCCACATGCGCCGACGCCAAGGCTCAGCGTGAAGCCGCCAGCGCCTCGCCGATCAAACGAACGCCTTCCTCGGTCTTTTCGAGCGGAATGCCCGAAAAGCTGAGCGCCAAGGCGTTTTTTTCTTTGTCGCGCGCCATCAGCCGCACCGAACGCGCCGCAAGCGCCTGCTCCAAACGGTTGCGGTCAAACGAAAACGGCGGCTTGAGCACGAGATAGAGCGCGGTCTCGTTGAATTCATAGGGGACGGACGGAAAGGTCATTTCGACACACGCCATCAGCCTTTTGCTCTTTTCATAATAGACACGCCGCGCACGGCGCAGATGAGCGTCGATTTTGCGGTTTTCAATATACTTGGCAAGCGCCAGCTGTTCGGTTTTGGAGGCGGTCTGGTTCATCAGTCCCTTGCGGCTGTTGTAGATGGTCAGCAGCCGCTGCGGCAGCACCATGTAGCTCAGGCGCACCGACGGCAGCAGCACCTTGGAAAAGGAGCCGATATACACCGTGTTGTCCACGTCGTAGTGCTGCACACACGGGATCGGCAGGGTGCTGTAGCGCAGCTCGCCGTTGTAATCGTCCTCCAAAATCAGGGCGCCGGTTTCGCGCGCCCATTCGATCAGCTCCAGCCGTCTGGTGACGGGCATGTTGCCGCCGTGCGTGCCGGTGCAGTTGGGATTGATCAGCACCAGATCGGGAGAGATCTCTTTTAAAGAATCGATCAGCACACCGTGTCGGTCGCTGTCAAAGTAGGCGATCCGGTAGTCAAAGCTCTCAAACACCAGCTCTGCCTGCAAAAAGCTGCCGCGCTCCACGGCAATTTTTTTGCCGAAGCCGCACAGCGAGCAGAGCAGCAGCAGCACCGCCTGCGTGCCGGCGCCCACCACGATATGGTCGGCGCGCGCGTTGACGCTGCGTGTGCCGAGAGCGTATTTTTGCAGCGCCGTGCGCAGCGCTTCCTCGCCCTGCGCGTCGCCGTAGGAGGTCAGCAGATAGTTGCGGTTGATCACGTCCTTGACGCATTTTTTCCATTCCGAGAGGTCGATCACGCTCTCGTCGATGCTCTTGCCGCTGAAATCAAATTCCGCGTAGCGCACTTCCTGCCGCTCTTTGTCCGTCTGCGCGGCGGCTTGCGGCAGGCTGTCAAACGCGGCGGCGACAAAATAGCCCGTCTGCGGTCGGCTGACGATATAGCCCTCCACGCACAGCTGGTCATAGGCGCCGAGCACCGTTGTTTTGGAGATCCCTCTGTCGCGGCTGAGCTGACGGACAGAGGGGAGACGGCTGCCCTTTTTGAGACTGCCGTTTTCGATCGCCTGACGGATGGACAGATATACCTGCTGATAGAGCGGCATCCGGCTCTGCCTGTCCGTCCTGATAAAATCATATAACATAAAAAGCTCCACGAATCGTCATTTTAGGTGATTATACCATTTTCGAAAACTTATTGCAAGACTGTTGAAATTTTTCCCATTTATTAGTATAATAATAATGTATGTGAATTTTCTGACAAGTGAGGGAATGATAATGAATACATCTGCACAAGCATTTTTTGATTCTGTCAAGGGAAAGACCGTCGCGTTTATCGGCATCGGCACCAGCAACCTGCCGCTCATCAGGCAGTTTGCGGAAAAGGGCGCCGAGGTGATCGCCTGCGACCGAAAGGATTTTGAAGCCTTGGGCGAAAACGGCGTCAGGGCAAAGGCATACGGCGCCAAGCTGCTTCTCGGCGACGACTATCTGAAAAACATCAAGGCGGATATTGTGTTCCGCAGCCCGGGCACGCCGTTCTACAAGGAGGAGCTTGTCAGCCTGCGCCGAAACGGCGTGGTGCTCACCTCTGAAATGGAGGTTTTCTTTGCGCTCTGTCCGTGCAAAACCATAGCCGTCACCGGCTCCGACGGCAAGACCACCACCACCACGATCATCTCCGAGATCCTCAAGGCAGCCGGCAAGACCGTTCACCTCGGCGGCAACATCGGCAAGCCGCTTTTGCCCGAGATCGAGAGCGTACATGCAGACGACTGGGCGGTCGTGGAGCTGTCGAGCTTCCAGCTGATCTCCATGCGACAAAGTCCAGACATCGCCGTTGTGACAAACCTCGCGCCGAATCACCTCGATATCCACAAGGATATGCAGGAATATGTCGATGCCAAAAAGAACATCGTCCTGCACCAGAGCGCCTTCGGCAAGGCGGTGCTCAACCTCGATAATGCGATCGCCGACGGCTTTTCGGACGCCGTTCGCGGTCAGCTCGCCAAATTCTCTGTCAAAGAAAAGCTCTTTAACGGCGCCTATCTCGACGGCACCAAGCTCGTCTACAGCGACTACGGCAAGATCACCGAGATCATGGATTACCGCGACATCAAGATCCCCGGCATGCACAATGTCGAGAACTATCTCGCCGCCATCGCCGCCGTTTGGGGCATCGCGGACGTCGAGACGATCGTCGGCGTCGCCAAAAGCTTTGGCGGCGTGGCGCACCGTGCGGAATTTGTGAGAGAGGTGAGAGGGGTCAAATACTACAACGATTCCATCGCCTCCAGTCCGACGCGCACCGCGCTCGGCACGCTCTCGCTCTATGATGAAAAAATCATCATCATCGCCGGCGGCTACGACAAGCATATCCCGTATGAGCCGCTCGGCCCCGTCATCAACAACAAGGTCAAGACACTGATTTTGCTCGGCGACACCGCGCCTAAGATCGAGGCGGCGGTCAAGGGCGCCGACAACTACGACCCCGACGCCATCACCATATGCACCGTTTCCAACATGGAAGAAGCGGTCGCGGCGGCTGCGGCACATGCGCAGGCAGGCGATATCGTCTCGCTCTCACCGGCGAGCGCAAGCTTTGGTCTGTACCGCAATTTTGAGGAAAGAGGCAACCACTTCAAGCAAATTGTCAATCATATGGAGTAATAGATGAACACGGAACAACTGATTTTTGATTTGTGCGCCGCGCACGGTGTTTCCGGCAGCGAAGCGGCGGTGTTTGACGTGGTGCGTCAGGCGTTGGAACCGACCGGCGCAAGGGTGCAGACGCTCTACGGCGGCTTGCTGGCGGATCTCGGCGATCCGCAGGCGGACAAAACGATCCTTCTCGACGCGCACCTCGACCGTATCGGCTTCATCATCACCGATATAAACGACAAGGGCTTTGTCAAGGTAGACAAGGTGGGCGGTATCGACATCCGCACCCTGCAAGACAGCGTTTTGATCGCCGAAAACGGTCTAAAGGGCACCGTCTGCTGCCTGCCGCCGCACCTCAGCGACGGCAGCGAGGACAAGGCGACGCCGATGGAAAAGACGTGGGTGGACTTCGGTCTGTCTGCCGAAGCGGTCAGGGAACAGCTGCGGCTCGGCGACACGCTGACCTTTTATACAGAACCGAAAAAGCTTCTCGGCGACAAAATGACCGCCGCCGCCTTGGACGACCGCTGCGGCGTGGCGGCGCTGGTGCGTGCAGCGGAGCTGATACACACCGACGCTTACCGCGTGCTGCTGCTGTTCAGCACACAGGAGGAGACCTACGGCACCGGCGCCAAGACCGGCGCGTTTTCCGTGGACGCTGACGAGGCGATTGCGGTGGACGTGAGCTTTGCCGCGCAGCCCGATGTGTCGGGACAATACGGCAAGATAGAGCTTGGCAAGGGTCCCATGATCTGCTATAGCTCCGTGATGGACCGCGCCATGTCGCAAAAGCTCACCGCCGTAGCCCGTGAGCAGGGGATCCCCTTTCAGCTGGAGCCGATCGCCGGCGCGACGGGTACCAACGGCGACCATATCGCCGTGAGCAAGAGCGGCGTCAAAACGGCGGTGGTGTCGATCCCGCAGCGCAATATGCACACGCCTGCGGAGGTTATCTCGCTCTCGGACGTCGAGAACACCGCACGGCTTCTTGCCGCCTATATCAACTGCGGAGGTGCGTTCCATGATTAATGTTCCGCTGCTCAAAAGGCTCTGCATGGCAAACGGCATTTCGGGGGACGAAGGCGCCGTCAGAGAGCTGATCATCGAAGAAATAAAGGGCTACGCCGATTACAAAATTGACGCCCTCGGCAATCTGCTGGTACACAAAAAGGGCAAAAAGCCTGCCCAAAACCGCCTCATGCTCTCCGCGCATATGGACGAGGTGGGTATGATGGTGACGGACGTCACCGCCGGCGGCTTCCTCAAATTTGACGAGGTGGGCGGCATTGACCGCCGTGTGCTTATCGGCAAGCAGGTCACGGTCGGCAAAAACAACGTCCCGGGCGTGATCGGCATCAAGCCGATCCATCTTTGCAAGGGTGAGGAGCACAAGACGATCCCCGAATACAGCGAGATGACGATCGACATCGGCGCGGACAGCGCAGAGCAGGCGCTGGAGGTCGTCGGTGTCGGCGACAGCGTGCAGCTTGTCAGTGAATCTATCGAAACCGAAACCCACCTTAACGCCAAGGCGATAGACGACCGCTTCGGCTGTTATGTGATGATAGAATTGATCAAGAGCGATTTGGAATATGACGCGGATTTTGCCTTTGTGGTGCAGGAGGAGGTCGGCTTGCGCGGCTCCAAAACGGCGGCATATACGCTCGATCCGGCATTTGCTCTGGTGCTTGAAACCACTACCTCCGCCGAGATCCCCGAGATCGAACCCCAAAAGCAGGTTTGCACGCTCGGCGACGGTGCGGTCATCTCCGTGATGGACAGACGCACTATCTACGACAAAGAGCTGGTGCGCTGCGCGATGGAGACGGCGCAGGCGCTCGGCGTCAAGGCGCAGTACAAGCGTGCGGTCGCGGGCGGCAACGACGCAGGTGCGATCCACCAAAGCCGCGGCGGCGTGCGCACGCTGGCGATTTCGTTGGCTTGCCGCTATCTCCATGCGCCGAGCACGGTCGCGTCCAAGGCGGACTGCGAGAGCATGCTGGCACTGGCAAGGGCGATGTGCGAAAAAATCGCCGGCGGCGATCTGTAGATGATCCGTTATACAGACAACGGCGCGGCTTTTGTTCATTCCGTAAAGGAATTAAAAGGCGCCGCGCCCTTTGATTGCCGCCTGATCTCTCTCTGCCGCACCTTTTCGCCCGGCCTGCCCTTTGTCGATTATTGGCTCATATTGGACAAAAACGACGCCTGCACCGGCGCCATAGCACGCAACGGCACGGCGTTTATTCTCTGCCTGACCGCAGAGTCGGCGCTGCCCGAGGTGAACGCGTTTCTCCTGATGGCAGGCGCCAAAGAGGTGCTCTGCGGCGACTTTCCGCTGAGCGGCTTCCAAACAGAGCGCGCGGGCGTGATCTTGCAGGCAGCAAAAGCGGTTGCCTATCCTCAAAAACCGATCACGGAGCCGTCAATACGTGACGCCTACGCCGTGCTGACCGTCTGCGCCGGTCCGCATTTTGTGCCGCCTGCATGGGAGGATTTTTTTGTGGACGTCAACCACAAGCTGCGCCACGGCGCGATGCGCCTGGTCGGAACAGAGCAGGAAGGTGCCTTGGCGGCGGTGGCAATGACGGTCGCCGAGGACGAGTTCGCCGCGGTCATCGGCGCGGTCGCCTGTCATCCGGCTTTTCGCCGGACAGGCTGCGGCAGTGCGGTGACGGCACATTTGGTGCATGCGCTGTCGGCGGAGGGAAAACAGGTCTTTGTACACCGCGCAGCGCACGAAAACGCCGCGTTTTATGCCGCGTTGGGCTTTGAACCGGTCGGCAGGTGGCGCGAATATGCAAATTAGAGGAGCAGGATTGTGAATTTTTTTGATATAGACGAACGTGTTCTCCAAGCGAGCGAACAGGCGATGGCGCTGTGTGCCGGCAAACTGAGCGAGGTGGAGGACATTCAGGAATACAACCAGATCAAGATGATAAAGGCGTTTCAGCAGGCAGGTGTGCGCGAGAGCTATTTCAGCGGTTCCACCGGCTACGGCTACGACGACTTCGGCAGAGATGCGCTCGACAGGGTCTACGCCTTTGCCTTTGACGCGGAGGACGCGCTGGTGCGCCACAACTTTGTCAGCGGCACGCATGCGCTGACGGTCGCGCTGTTCGGCATGCTCCGTCCAAACGACACTATGCTCAGCGTCACCGGCATGCCCTACGACACGATCCGCTCCGCTATCGGCATTGAGGGCAGCTATCCCGGTTCGCTCAGGGACTTTGGGATCCGTTTTGAAATGACGCAGCTGCTCCCGGACGGCACGCTCGATTATGCGCAGATACAGCAGGATATTGCCGAAAAAAAGCCCAAGATGGTCTACATACAGCGCTCGCGCGGTTACAGCACGCGTCCCACGCTGACGTGGCGCGAGATCAAAAAGATCTGCGACATAAGCAAAAAAGCCTCGCCGCGCTCCATTATCATGCTCGACAACTGCTACGGCGAGTTTGTCGAGAAGGTCGAGCCGCTTTCGGTCGGCGTGGACATCATGGCAGGCTCGCTGATCAAGAACGCCGGCGGCGGCATCGCACCCACCGGCGGCTATATCGCCGGCAAGCGCGAGCTGGTCGAAATGTGCGCCTACCGTCTGACGACCCCCGGCACCGGCAAGGAGATCGGCGCCACGCTCGGCAATAACCGCGAGCTGTTTATGGGCGCCTACCACGCGCCGCACGTCACCGGAGAAGCGCTCAAAACCGCCGTTTTTGCCTCGGCGCTCTTTGAGCAGCTCGGCTTTGACACCGCACCGCGCTGTAACGACCCGAGAGGGGACATCATTCAGCTGATCATGCTCGGCAACGAGGACAAGCTCTGCCGCTTCTGCGAGGGAATCCAGTCCGGCTCGGCGGTGGACAGCTTTGTCGTGCCGGTGCCGTCCGATATGCCCGGCTATGAGAGTCAGGTCATCATGGCGGCAGGCGCGTTCACCTTGGGCAGCTCCATTGAGCTTTCCGCCGACGCGCCACTGCGCGAGCCGTATGCCGTCTGGATGCAGGGCGGACTCAACTTCCACGGCGGCAAGCTCGGCGTCATGCTGGCGGCAACCAAGATTCTGCGCGGTAAATAAAACGTATTATAGATAAATAGAAAAACAGGTCGGTTCCAACGCCTCCGCGTGAACCGACCTGTTATACTGTGTAATACGATTAGTTTTTCAACGCCTGCAAGGGAGCCGGAATGCGTCCGCCGCGGTTGATAAACACGGCAGGGGAGCCTTCTCTGACAGGCATCACGGGACCCGAGCCGAGCAGACCGCCAAACTCGAGCATGTCGCCGGGTTTTTTGCCGATGGCAGGAATCAGGCGCACGGCGGTGGTTTTGGTGTTTACCATGCCGATTGCCGCCTCGTCCGCGATAATCGCCGAGATGGTTTCGGCGGAGATGTCGCCCGGCACCACAATCATATCCAGACCGACGGAGCAGACCGCCGTCATGCTCTCCAGCTTGGTAATATCAAGGTGTCCGCTCTTGGCAGCGGCAATCATGCCGGCGTCCTCCGATACGGGAATAAAGGCGCCGCTCAGTCCGCCGACGTGGCTCGACGCCATCACGCCGCCCTTTTTGACCGCGTCGTTGAGCAGTGCCAGCGCCGCCGTGGTGCCGTGACAGCCGCAGACCTCCAAGCCCATTTCCTCCAAAATATACGCCACGCTGTCGCCGACCGCCGGTGTGGGCGCGAGGGAGAGGTCAACAATGCCAAAGGGAACGCACAGCCGCTTGCTGGCTTCCTTGGCAACCAGCTGACCCATGCGCGTTATCTTGAACGCGGTTTTCTTGACCATATCCGCGATTTCGGTAATATCCTTGCCTGCGCCGTTCTTTGCAAGCGCCGCTCTCACCACGCCGGGACCCGATACGCCGACATTAATCACCGTGTCGGCTTCGCCCACACCGTGAAAAGCGCCTGCCATAAACGGATTGTCCTCCGGCGCGTTGCAGAACACCACCAGCTTTGCCGCACCGATACAGTTGCGGTCGGCGGTGATTTCGGCGGTCTGCTTGACGATCTTGCCCATCATTCTGACCGCGTCCATGTTGATGCCTGCCTTGGTGGAGCCGATGTTGACCGAGGAGCACACAAAGTCCGTCTCGCTCAGCGCCTGCGGAATGCTCTCCATCAGCGCATAGTCGCCGCTGGCAAAGCCCTTTTGCACCAGCGCCGAATAGCCGCCGATAAAGTTCACGCCAAGCTCCTTTGCCGCCTTGTCGAGCGCGTGCGCAAAACGCACCACGTTTTTGCTCTGGCAGGGCGCCGCCACCATGCCGATGGGTGTGACCGAAATGCGCTTGTTGATGATCGGGATGCCGTATTCGCTCTCGATATCCTCGCCGGTCTTTACCAGATCCTTGGCGCTGCGCATGATTTTGTCATACACCTTGGTGCATGCCCTGTCAATATCCTCGTCCAGACAGTCGAGCAGCGAAATACCCATCGTGATGGTTCTCACGTCGAGATTTTCGTTGTCAATCATATTGATAGTTTCCAGTATATCCTTGGTTTCCAGCATAAAATAGTCCTCTCTGCCAGTCTGTTAGATTTTATGCATGCTGTTAAAAATATCCTCGTGCATAATGTGGATCTTGGTGTTGGTGGTTTCGCCGACCTTGTTCAGCCGGATGCGCAGCTCCTCAAAGCCGACAGACGCTTTGTCGATCTCGACCAGCATGATCATGGCGAACATATCCTGCAAGACGCTCTGCGTCACCTCCACAATATTGACGTTGGTTTGGGCGCAGGCGTCCGAGACCTTTGCCAAGATCCCAACGGTGTCCTTGCCGATAACGGTAATAATCGCTTTCATAGTGTCCTCCTGCATCAGATTTGAAATTTCCTCGTTTATTATAGCCTTTTTTTGACTTGAAGTAAAGCCAAAACTTGCATAAATTCAAAAGATATGCTATTATTTTTTTAGCAACAGAAGAAATAATCCGCACGCTCCCGTGCGTTTGGAGGAAAAAATGACAACACTTTGCGACATGCACACCCATTCCCATCATTCCTTTGACGCCAAGAACTCCGTTGACGAGATGTGTCGGGCGGCGATCGGCCGCGGACTTGCCGCCATGGCTGTCACCGACCACTGCGAGGCGCCGTTTATCCGCTTTGGCGCGGACTGTGAATTTGGCTGCTTTGACGAGCAGATCCCGGCTTCCTTTGCCGCCGCGACAGAAGCCCGGGAGCGCTACGCCGGCAAGCTGCGCGTGCTGCGCGGCATGGAGCTGGGGGAGCCGATGCACGACAGGAGCGCCACGGAGCACGCGCTGGGCTACGGCGATTTTGACTTTGTTCTCGCCTCGGTGCACAACCTCAAAAACATGCAGGATTTTTATTATATGAACTACAGCGGTGTGGACATTCCGTGGCTTCTCGGCAGGTACTTTGACGAGCTGTGCGAGACCGCTGCCTTTGCGCACTTTGACAGCCTGTCGCACCTGACCTATCCGCTGCGCTATATCGTCGCGGGAACCGGAAAAATGCCCGATCTGAGCCTGCACCGCGAGCAGATAGACACGATATTCAAAATTCTGATTAAGAACAAAAAAGCCCTCGAAATCAACGTTTCGGGTCTTTTTCGTGAGCTGAAATGCACGCTGCCGGATGAACCCTTGGTGCGCCGTTTCCGTGAGCTGGGCGGAGAGTATATCACCATCGGCACCGACGCCCACAGCGCCGACATGGTCGGCAAGGGGATCGAACAGGGCGTCGCCGTCGCCAAGCGTGCAGGCTTTTCAAGGTATGCTGTCTACGAAAAGCATCAGCCGATTTTCATTGATATAGAATAAAGGCAACGCCGCACACCTGAATGATGCGGTATTGCCCAAACAACACCGCCGGCAAAAGCTGCCGGCGGTAAAAAGGTTTTATGTAGTTTTTCAATGCGCTTGCCAAATAGCGTGACTTTTGACCGTGCCGTTATCATACTGCAAATATAGAATTTCTAACCACACTGTTCTCATACTGCAAATAAACCAACTTCTAACAGTGCCGTCATCATTCTCTAAACACAGCATAACTTCTAACCGCGCCGTTTATGAACGTTCCGTACTACCCAAAACGTCACAAAAGGCGCCATGCCCACCGCGGCAGCGGTCGGTTAGCAGATGACTTTGATCCAGCCCTCGGGCGCTTCGATCCTGCCCATCTGGATACCGGTCAGGGTCTCATAGAGCTTCTTGGTAACGGGACCCATCTCGTCCATGCCGCTGGGGAAGCAGATCTCTTTGCCGTGGTCTACGATCTTGCCGACAGGGGAGATGACCGCTGCGGTGCCGCAGAGACCGCATTCCGCAAAGTCCTTTACCTCGTCAAAGTAAACCTCTCTCTGCTCGACCTCCAAGCCCAGATAGTGCTCGGCAACATACATCAGCGAGCGGCGTGTGATGGAGGGAAGAATGCTGTTGGACTTGGGTGTGACAACCTTGCCGTCCTTGGTGACAAACAGGAAGTTGGCGCCGCCGGTCTCCTCGACCTTGGTGCGTGTGGCTGCGTCGAGATACATGTTCTCGTCAAAGCCCTCCTCGTGTGCCGTCACGATGGCGTGCAGACTCATGGCGTAGTTCAAGCCCGCCTTGATGTGTCCGGTGCCGTGCGGAGCCGCGCGGTCAAAGTCGGAAACCTTGATGGTGATGGGCTTTGCGCCGCCCTTGAAGTAGGGACCCACGGGGGTCGCAAATACGCGGAACTGATATTCGTCGGCAGGCTTTACGCCGATAACGGAGCTGCTGCCGAAGATGAACGGACGCAGATAGAGCGTTGCGCCGGTGCCGTAGGGAGGCACATAGTCGGCATTGGCTTTGACAACCTTTTCAACCGCATCCAAAAATCTCTCCTGCGGAAACGCCGGAATTTCAAGGCGCTTGGCGCTCTCCTCAAGACGCTGCGCGTTGAGGTCGGGACGGAACACAACAATCTTGCCGTCCACGGTGGTGTATGCCTTCAAGCCCTCAAAAACGGTCTGCGCATACTGCAAAACGCCTGCGCACTCGCTCATGGTGATAGTGGAATCGGTCGTCATCACGCCGTCGTCCCACTTGCCGTCCTTGTAGTTGGACACATAGCGCTCGCCGGTGGGAATGTAGCCGAAGCCGAGATTTGACCAGTCAATGTTTTGTTTAGCCATTTATATTACTCCTTTGTAAAAGATTAAATCTACCAACCTATATTTTAGCACTTTACTATATTGATATAATTCTAAATCAGAAAAATAACAAGGAAAATACGATATATAATAAGATTGGGTGATAAATTATGACCGATATTACAAAAATCGCGCTCACCGGAGGTCCCTGCGCCGGCAAATCCTCCGCTGTGCCCTACCTGACCGCAAGGCTTGCCGCGCACGGCGTAGAGGTGATTGCCGTTCCCGAGCAGGCAACCGCTTTGATGAGCAGCGGCAAAACGCCGGAGAATATGGGAAGCGCTGCCTTTCACAGCCTGTTGTTCGGCAACCAGCTCGCCGCAGAGGAAGCCGCCGAAAAAAAAGCGCGGGAATCCGCCGCCAAAAAGGTGCTGATTCTCTGCGACAGAGGGCTGCTCGACAGCCGCGCCTATGTTTCCGCCGTCGAGTTTGCACAGTACGCCGGCGCGTACGGCTTTACCGAAGCAAAAATCCGCAACCGCTACGACGCTGTTCTGCATATGGTGACAGCCGCCGACGGCGCAGAGAACGCCTATACGATTCAAAACAACACCGTGCGTGCAGAGGACGCCCGACAGGCACGCGAGCTGGACGAAAGGATCCTCTGCTTGTGGGTCGGCACGCAGCATTTGCGCGTGATCGATAACCGCAGCCATTTTGACGACAAGCTCAGCCGTCTGCTGGAGGAGGTGCTGGCTGTTCTGGGCTTGCCGGAGCCGCTGGAGATCGAGCGCAAGTTTTTGATAGAGCACCCCGACCTGACCATGCTCCAAAGCATGAAGGCATGCCGCCGCGTGCCGCTGACGCAGGCATACCTCAACACGCCCGAGGAAGGACGGTTCCGTGTGCGCAAGAGGGGAGAGGGCGCCGACGCGCTGTATATCAAGACCGTCAAGCATAAGATCAACGACATGAAGCGCATTGAGATCGAGGATTATATTTCCGAAGAAGAATATAAAGCCTATTTGAACCGAAAAGAATACGTGCAGGGCGTCATCTCCAAGGACAGATATTGTCTCGTCTGGCACAGCGAATACTTCGAGCTGGACGTCTACCCGTTTTGGGCGGACAAGGCGACGCTGGAGCTGGAGCTTCTCAGCGAGAACCAGCCCTTTGAGCTGCCGGATTTCCTGACCCTGATACGCGACGTCACCACCGAAAAAGCCTACCGCAACAAGCAGCTGGCGGTGACCTACGGCAAGCTGTTCAGATGAGGACGGCTTTGAGCGAAGAAGACGGGTGATTTACCGGAACAGGATCAATAAAGTATAGGAGGAGGTAAATGGAATATGAAAAAAAGGTCAGAATTATTATCATTGTGCTTTTAGCCGCCGTCTTATTCGTAGTAAGTTGGAAATTTTTATTTCCAATTGCCAAATATGTATTCTTTTATATAACCCCGTTTAATACAACAGATGATATATACAAGCAAACGTGGCAAAGCAAGGACGGAAGAATCTGTTTTACGGCGAGCGATCTGAAACAGATGTTTAGGAGTAATAGTTATCAAGGTACATACAGCCATAACAACGAAGTTATACAGGTAGATATAGTGATTACAAGCGGCTTTTCGGAAGTACGCAAACTTACAAAAAACTCTTATGAGCCTGCGTACTGTATTTACACGGGTAAAGGGAATTATAACATCTTTACCGAAGAATATGTTGTGCAAGTCGAGGGGGCTGATGCAGAGATTTCCGATTATAAATCCGGTGATGTGATTGTTTTTCAAAAGGTAAATAGCACACAGCGTTGATGCAGTTGTTAAATATGATGATTACGATGTATTCGGCAAGATTACTGCGGTAAGGTGTGTATTCAAGATATAAAACCATTTGCGATAGGGAAGAGAGACAAAGCGGTAAAACACGCAAAAAACGCCCATCCGTTGTTATGCACATAATACAGTTTTTCTGCATTCGGGAAGTGACACAGAGATACGTCCCCAAAATAAACAGCGACCCTAATGATAAAAGCCAAATAAGCCCCCAAAATTAGACCCAAAGACAAAATGCAAAAAGAAAAGACCTCAAAAACGGCTTAGCTAAGCCATTTTTAAGGTCATGAGGTTGGTGCGAGTGACCGCTGCGAATGGCTTAAAGCCTGAGCTTTTCGCGGTTTGACTGCACTTTTGACTGCAGTTTGTGCCAATCCTGCATTTTTTACGCGATTTGCAGGTTGTTGGCTTTCATATATTCGTCGGCCACGGCAAGGTGTTCGTTGCGGAATTTTTCGAAAACGGAGCAGTAGGTGTTCAGTGTGATGTTGATATCCGTGTGTCCCAAAATCTTCTGCAACACCTTTGCAGGCATTCCCGATTCGATACATCTTGTCGCGTAGGTGTGCCTGAGCGAGTGTAGATCCACTCTGCCGTACACGGTGTTGTCAACGATCCCATACGCTTTCAAAGCAGCCGAGTAAGAATAGTTCACTTGATTGGTGGTGACAAGGTTCTGATTGCGCGACAGGAAAAGCAAGCCGCTTTTCTTCCTGCCGATAATGGTTCTCAAAAAGTCTGCCACATCCTCGTTTACAAAGAGCGTGCGTGTTCCTGCCGAAGTCTTGGTTTCGTTAAACACGTTCTTTCCAAACTTACCGCGCGCAACCGTTTTGTTCACGCTGATGGTTCTGTCGTCGAGGTTGATGTCCTCAACCATCAGAGCGCAGCACTCGCCGATCCTCATGCCCGTAAACATCGACAAAAGCATTATATCGCTGTAGCGAATATCCTCGTTTTTGAGCACTTCAAGGAGCTTTTTCTGCTCGTCAACCGTCAGTGCCCGAACGGGGATTGTCTTTTTGTTGGACTTCGGGCATTTGATTTCCTTGATCGGATTGTCCTCAATGATTTTTCGGTGTGTTGCCTTGCTGAGCACCGCGCCGAGAAGCTGATACATCTTGTTGATACAGGACTGCGAATAGTCGAGCTGTGTTTTGAAAAACGCGATAATATCATCCTCGGTCAGCTCGTCAAGCGGTTTGTTGGAAATTGCGGAGAGCATTTTCAGCGTTTCCATTTTCCTGTCATAGCTTGATTGCCTGATCTCATTGAGAGCAAGCTGCTCGTCCATCATTTTTTCCGCGTACTGGAAAACAGTCGGCATTTGCTGTTTTTTCTCATTATGGAGATTTCCGGCAAGAGCCTGTATTTGCAGCTCCTTGAGCTTGTTGCGTGTTTCGCGCTCGGTCTTGCCGTAAACGGTCTTGCGAACGCGTTCGCCGTCAATCACCAGATTGATTTGCCCCGAATAACGCTTGCGGCTCTCCACATAATAAATTGAACCTTCGCCGTAAGGCAATTTGATTTTCTTTGATTTGGTGCCTTTGGTTTTCAAATTATCCGTCCTTTCCAAAGCCTAAAGACACTGAATCGTTTTTGACTGTCTTTATGATAACGCAAAAACGACTCAACGTCAATAGAATTTCTCACTTTAAAGCATTAAACTCTGCGGTTTTTACTCCATTCTATGAATGCCTGCTCGCTGACCTTGAAATTCTTGCCCACTCTGACAAGCGGAAAATCTGCTCTCATCATAATATTCCTTGCTGTCGGCAGGCTGCAGCCGAGTGCCTCGGCGACTTCCTTTGTGCTTAAAAACTTGATTTGTGCTTCCATAATGTACCTCCGTTAATTGCCGTATAAGCCGTCGGCTTCCAGTGTGTCTATCGAATTATATAGTGAAGTCAGCATATAGGCTCTCATATTTTTTATTTCGGTTGTATTTCTTTCAAGTGAATTAATAACATATTCAATGTGTTCAGCGGTCAGCATTAACAAGCGTTGGCGAACGGTTGCTATCGGAATCTCGCGTTTTCCAATCCGTACATAGCTCTCGGGTGAGCAATATGTATCGGTGATAAGATTCACGATTTCATCCAGTACGCCGCCATAGTTTCGCTGAATAAGAACGTCATATTCGATTTGCTCCTCAATCTCCTCTTTTACCACATTGTAGGAGATGGATAGATTGATCTGACTATCTTCCGTATGAATATATTCAGTATTGATTGGTGGTGATTTTCCACATTCCAGGATGTTGGGTTTCATTACTCCTAAATGTTGATTATCATTGTTCTTGAATAGTGAATTTGGAGATTCTTCAAACTGATTAACATAAATAGCATCCGGCTTACCTCTGCCTTGATTTCTCCGATTAATCAACCTGTATTTTTCTAGCTCACGAAATAATCGCGTCGCCTTTTGAGATCCACAGCAAAACGTTCTGCACACCTCGCTGTTCGTATAGTACACAAACACACTGCCATATTCATCCAAAAATCCATTTTTCTCGGACAACGTCAGCCTGTCCAGCAAAAATGCGTACAGTATCTTTGCTTCAACAGATAGCTGTGAATACGAATCCGAAAACAAACATAACGGTACCTTTATGAACCGATAACTTGATTTCATAATAATCAATCCTCCTAGTATATGTTAATTTGAAGAAAAACCCTCTCACCCTTTTATTCCACACTTTTTTGAATTTGTTGCAAAGAATTTAAAAATTCAGTTATTAAACTGTCTTAAAGCTTTCAAAATCATCTGAAACGTATGCAATACAGTCTATATAACCTTCTATTACTGTATTGCTGACTTTTTTTCAATTTGACAACCTATTATTTTTTCAACTATCTAATATTTTAAGAAAAATCCTCTCACCCTTTATTCCACACTTTTTCGGAATTTTTTGCAAAGAAATTCAAAAATTCAGTTATCAAACTGCTTTATAGCTTTCTAAATCACCCAAAACATAAGCAATACTTTCTAAAAACCCCTCTACTTCTGTATTCCACACTTTTTTCCGTATTTTTAACCTGCTATTTTTGAAATTATAAAATTTTCTATATATAGCACAAATTTTATTATGTGTTTTTCGATAACTTAGTGCAGTATTGCAACAAATGTAAAACCCCCTCTACTTTCTATTGCACAATTTTTTTCGATTTGGCAACCTATTTACAAAAATAAATATTTTTGCAATTCATTGCAAATACTTTACATATGATAAAATTTATGCTATGATTATTCAAAAGGAGGCGGAGTGTATGATACCGACAAAAGATTTGAAAAAACGCGACCTTTATTTGAATAAGCTCATTGCTTTTCAGGACACCGAACCTGTAAAGGTAATTACCGGCATCCGACGCTGCGGGAAGTCTAGCCTGATGAAGCTAATGGCGGCTCATCTGCTTGAAACCGGCGTTACTTCCGATCAGATCATTGAGATGAATTTTGAATCCTATGATTTCAAGGATATGACCTCAAATGGGATTTACGAGTATATCAAGTCAAGATTGATTCCCGAAAGAAGAATGTATCTTTTCTTCGATGAAATACAGCGCGTCGAAGCTTGGGAGGATGCCGTCAACGCACTGCGTGTAGATATCAACTGCGATATTTATATCACCGGCTCCAATGCTTTTCTGCTTTCCTCAGAATACTCCACCTATCTTTCGGGCAGAAGCGTTGAGGTCAAAATGCTGCCGCTTTCCTTTGTGGAGTTCATAGATTTTCATGGTTTTGAAATACGCGAGAGTAAAAGCGCGCTTGGCGGAACACACAGACGTGCCTATGATTTGCAGGGTGAAAGCTACGAACTGAAAGAGTTGTTTGAAGCGTATCTTCGCTTCGGCGGTATGCCCGGTATTGCGGATGTCGGCTTGGATCAGGAGAAAGCGTTAATGCTTCTTGACGGCATTTATTCTACCGTTATCGTGCGCGATATTCTCGAAAGAGAAAAGCGCAGAGGCAGACGTCAGATAACCGACGCCATACTTCTGCGCAAGATTATTCTGTTTTTGGCGGACAATATCGGCAGTTCAATCTCCGTTTCGTCCATCGGAAATACGCTTGTCAACGAGGGCTTGCTCGACGACGGCAGGAAGAACAAACCCAGCGCGCACACCGTTCAGGCGTATGTCAACGCGCTTCTTGAAGCCTACTTTTTCTATGAAATCAAACGCTTTGACATTAAAGGCAAGGACTATCTTCGCACACTTGGCAAGTATTATATCGTGGATATCGGACTACGAAACTATCTGCTCGGATTTCGCAATCGTGACAGCGGACACATCTTGGAAAATGTTGTTTACTTTGAGCTTCTGCGCCGCGGATACGACGTTGCCATAGGCAAACTCGGCGACTGTGAGATAGATTTTATCGCTTCAAACGCCAACGAAAAGATATATTTTCAGGTCACAGAATCCATGAACAGTGAAACTGTCAGGACGCGTGAGCTTGCACCTTTGCAAAAAATCAAAGACAATTATGAGAAGATAATCCTGTCACTCGACACAGGATTGGAAAAAGAATTTGACGGAATCAAGTCGGTCAATGTGATTGATTGGCTGCTTGATTATTGATGCTTTAGTATGAATAATTACGAGTTTTATGTTCTCTCAGGCAATACTATCGTTGCAAAATGGGAAAACAAAACACTTACAGTTTTTAAAGAAAATCTATTGCCGCTGTATCTAAAACAACATCCAAATGCTGAACATTGGATTGCGTTGCGAGCGATTGATTCACACCGTGCAAATGCGCGTTTACTGAAAAAAGCCCTGCGATTAAGGGAAAAAGACGATTTTAGTACAGCTCTTTATGTCAACGCCGCGACTATAACAGATAACTATTGGATAAAGCCTCTTGATAGTGACTTAACCTATCAAGACGTGCGCTTCACCGACGATTATTTTTCCGTTCTTGCACTCAAAGGAAGTTATTCAAGTTTCAATCGAGTTGCTAATTCCAAGCGCACAAAAACGCCTGAGCTGACAAATATCGGCAGCTTTGAAAAGTGTTGGAAGCTGATTGACGGCAAGTGGTGGATGTATAAATCCGCAACGCATGACGAACTGTTTTCGGAACTTTTTATCTATCATCTCGGCAAAGAATTAGGGATGAATATGGCTGTTTATAAGCGCGGCGACAAGTGTATAAAGTCGCTTGACTTCACTGACAATGCGAGCGTAAACTTCGAGCCTGCGTTCGCTTTTATGGATGATAGTGAAGATTACGAAGAGGTTTTTTCAAAGCTTGAGGAACTTTGTCCGCAGGCAAAAGCCGATTTTGTAAAGATGATTTTTCTCGATACGATCATTGCAAATCCCGACAGACATACAGCAAATTTCGGTCTGTTGCGTGATATAAAAACCGGAAAGCTTATCGGTTTTGCGCCGCTTTTTGATCATAATATGGCGCTGATCGCAAGAGGATATCCGAAAGCACCGAAGAAAAATGATATTCTCATTAGCCTGTTCAACGACTTCATTAGCAACCATTTCGAGTATAAAGATCAGCTGCCGATCATCACCGAAACACTCCTGCAAACCGTCCTCAAAACCGTCAACATGAAGGTGCGCAGCAAAGAAATTATAGATCTGATCATGAATAGATACGCAATGATTCAGAAATAAAATCCAAAGAAAAAACGACCTACGAGACTCACTTGCAGGTCGTTTTTTCTTAAAATGTTTTGAAGTTTTAGGCAAGGGGACTTAGGGTTCCTCCCTAACAAACGTCACTGTTTTTCGGCGAAAGGAGTAAAAACAGTCTGCTTGTATAGATGTGACATATTCAAAAAGAAATCTTCATGTTACATCTAAACAAGCAGTGCATTTTTACTCCTACCGAGTAAAAACACGCTCGCAAGGGACACCCTTGAACCTGATACAAACAGAAGATTAAAAGAAGTAAATTTATTGTCGAACTTTAGTTGAAGAATTACAAAAATATGGTATAATAAATATGTATATAAAAGTTGTACAGAAATTATTCGGTAGTAATTGTTTTTTCTTTTAATTTGCAGTTTGTGAGGTTGAACGATATTATGTCAAATAACAACGCTAACATCGGATTTGAAAAACAGATTTGGGATGCTGCCTGTGTGTTATGGGGACACATTCCTGCGGCTGAATACAGAAAGGTGATCGTAGGCTTGATTTTCCTGAGGTACATTTCCTCTGCGTTTGAGAAGCGATACAATGAGCTTGTCGCCGAAGGTGACGGCTTTGAGGATGAGCCCGACGCATACCTGATGGAAAACATCTTTTTTGTTCCCGAAAAAGCGCGTTGGTCAACTATCTCTGCCGCAGCGCACACACCCGAGATCGGCACTGTCATAGATGACGCTATGCGAGCCATCGAGGACGAGAACAAAACGCTGAAAAATGTTCTTCCAAAAAACTACGCAAGCCCCGATCTTGACAAGCGAGTGTTGGGCGATGTTGTAGACCTGTTTACCAATATGGATATGTCCGACACTGAGGACAGCAAGGACTTGCTCGGCAGGACATATGAATACTGCATCGCTCAGTTTGCTGCTTACGAGGGCGTAAAGGGCGGCGAGTTCTACACACCGTCAAGTATCGTAAAAACGATTGTTGCCATTCTCAATCCGTTTGAAAACTGCCGTGTGTATGATCCCTGCTGCGGAAGCGGCGGTATGTTTGTGCAGAGCGCAAAGTTTATCCAGGCGCACAGCGGCAACCGTGGCAACATTTCAGTTTACGGTCAGGAGAGCAACGCCGATACCTGGAAGATGGCAAAGATGAATATGGCGATCCGTGGAATCGACGCCGATTTCGGACCGTATCACGCCGACACCTTCTTTAATGATTTGCATAAAACGCTCAAAGCGGATTTCATTATGGCGAATCCGCCGTTCAATCTCTCCAACTGGGGACAAGACAAGCTCAAGGATGACGTGCGCTGGAAGTACGGCACACCTCCTGCCGGCAACGCCAACTATGCGTGGATCCAGCATATGATCCATCACCTTGCGCCAAACGGTAAAATCGGCTTGGTGCTTGCAAACGGTGCGCTTTCTACCCAGTCAAGCGGTGAGGGTGAGATTCGCAAGAATATCATCGAAGCGGATTTGGTAGAAGGCATTGTCGCTATGCCTACCCAGCTTTTCTACAGCGTAACCATTCCCGTTACGCTTTGGTTTATCAGCAAGAACAAAAAGCAAAAGGGCAAGACGCTCTTTATTGACGCCCGCAAGATGGGCTATATGGTAGACCGCAAGCACCGCGACTTTACCGACGAGGATATTCAGAAGTTAGCCGATACCTTCCACGCTTTTCAGGACGGCACATTAGAGGAAGTCAAGGGCTTTTCCGCTGTGGCAACAACACAGGAGATCGCCAAGCAGGATTATATCCTCACGCCCGGTCGCTATGTCGGCATCGAGGAACAGGAGGACGACGGCGAACCGTTTGACGAAAAGATGAAACGCCTGACCTCTGAGCTTTCGGAAATGTTCAAGAAATCGCACGAGCTTGAAGATGAAATCAGAGAGAAGTTGGGGGCGATTGGGTTTGAAATATAATATATGGAAAGATTGTAGGCGCGTTCCTCTTCCTGAATTATTAGATTTCATAGTTGATAATCGAGGAAAAACAGTACCAACGGTTAATCAAAACGAAGCATGTAATGTGGTGCTGATTGCTACAAATTGTATTAGGAATGAAAATCTTTATCCTGTCTACGAAAAGATTCGGTTTATTTCAGAAGATACATATAAAACGTGGTTTAGATCACATCCGATTCCAGGAGATATTATATTCGTAAACAAAGGCACACCGGGACGAGTTTGTTTATGTCCTGATATAATTGATTTTTGCATTGCTCAGGATATGATGGCTTTTAGAGCTGATTCAAACAAATTGTATAATAAGTATTTGCTTGCCGTTCTTAGAAGTAGGATGATGCAAGAACAAATCCGGATTACAAGCGTTGGAGATACAATTCCACATTTTAAAAAAGAGTTTTTAAAGGATCTGTATATACCTGTTCCACCTATGGAAATTCAGAGAATAATTGGAGACTATTATTATAATTTATCGCAAAAAATCGAATTAAATAAAAAGATAAATGAAAATTTAGAGCAGCAGGCGCAGGTAATATTTAAGTCGTGGTTTGTGGACTTTGAGCCGTTTGGTGGGGCAATGCCGGATGATTGGCGAATTGGTATGCTTTCCGAGATAGCGGAAATCAGTAGTGGTAAAAGACCTCCAATGCGACAAGCTGATAAAACTGATAATGTATACATTCCCTTAGTAGGAGCTGCTTCTGTTATGGGATACACTAACGAATCAAATCATAGAGATAAAATATTAGTAATTGGACGAGTAGGTACACATGGAATAGTTCAAAGATTTAATGTCCCTTGTTGGACTTCTGATAATACTCTCGTTATAACAAGCCCTTATTATGAATATACCTATCAGGTATTAAAACAAATCGACTATACAGCTATGAATAGAGGTTCAACGCAGCCACTTATTACTCAAGGTGACATGAATAAAGCAGAGATTTTACTTCCAGATGAAGAATTAATCTTAAAATATGAAAGATTGGTCGGCATATTATTCGCTCAACACGAGCATAATCAATCCGAGAATGTTTATCTTGCCAATCTCCGTGACACCCTTTTGCCGAAGCTGATGAACGGTGAGATTGACGTATCACAAGTGCAGATTTAAGCCACTAAATTTTCATTTTCAGGAGTTAGAAATGGGACAATATGACTTCACATATGAAATACCTTCAAGTTTTGCAACGCGAATAATTCAGTTCCTAAACCAAAGGAAGAATGGTCATATAATAGCAAATGCATTTCAAAAATGCCAATATGAATATGACGATGTTGGATTAGCGTACTATGCTGGATTAAGAGGGGACAATTGGAATAAAAGAGCTTTAGATTTTACAATTGAAGGAAAAGAGAATGATATTGAATTATTGAAGCGAAACAAAGGGATTTTAGAAGAGATTATAGAAAAATCGCTTAGACCGAATGAATCAGGTTTTTTATTGAGAAACATTGATTTTCTTGAAATAGATGTTGGTAATAGTGGTTTCCTTTCTTCAGATGAAGATAGGATTATTGCTGATATTGAAACTGCAGAAAAAGTGTTGCGTGATCTGAATATGGTTGGGGAAAGGATTTGCTCCAACGCTACATATAATAGGGATAGTAAAGAAAACGAAATTAACGATTATTACAGAGATATGCTTGGTATAATGGGCTATCAGGAAGTAAAAGACCAAACCAGACATGGTGTTTCTTCAAATGGAAATAATGCTGGAGAAGTGGATCTCCTATTGTCGAAAGCGGGAAAAGAAATTGCGATTATCGAAGCGTTGAAGCTTAGTAGTGTTGATACTAATTACATTAGCCAACACATAGAAAAAGCGATAAATAATTACAATCCTCTTGGAACAGCGACATTTATTATTGCTTATGTCACAGCGGCTGATTTTGGTGGATTCTGGGAAAGGTATACTAATTATCTTGTAAATTATCAATTTAACCTGACTGTTAAAGAACCTGTTTCAATAAGACCACATCCTAATGCAGCTACACGAGTTGCAAGGAGTGTTTTATCAAAGGATAACTATGATTTTCCCGTATATTTTCTTGCAATAAATATACGTCAATAATATAAGGAGATGTCAATTATTGTCAGAATTAATTCAATGGTGTAATGATAACAATGGTTTTTTAACAGCAATTCTTTCTGCTATCGGTTTATTCTTAAGTACAATTGCTATTGTTGTATCATTAAAAACCGCAAGATTACCATTTAAGAAAAGAATTGTGATTAAAACTTCTACCAATCTTTGGGTCGGTATGATACCTATTACAAACACTATTGCTAGTGGGGTTCAAAGCATTTCTATTAATGTTGTTAATAAAGGCTTTAGGGATGTTAATATTACGTACCTAGGCATTATGATAAAGAATAAGCGTGAAAAACAAAATTTGCATAAAACTAAAGAAACAATGGGCGGAATGGGTGTAATTCATCCTACAGAAGTTCATACGAATTCATTTGAAAAAGAAGATATTATAAATACTTTTTCTTCATTTTGTAAAACAGCTAAGGTTTATGCATATGCTGAAGACTCCGAAGGAAATCATTACTCAAAATATATGGGGACAGTTCAAAAGATTGCCCATAATATTAGTTTAACGAGGTGATACTATGCCCTACACCGAATCAAGCTATGAAAACGCTATCATCCAGCTTTTTGAGGAAATGGGATATACCCACGCATACGGACCGGATGTAGTGCGTGATTACAAGGTGCCGTATTATGCAGACGAGCTGACCGCGGCATTATACCGGCTGAATCCGTCGCTGCCTGACGACGCCATTTCCGACGCGCTTTACAAGCTGACAAATTATGAGAACGGCGAATTGGTGCAGAAGAATGCCGTGTTTATGGATTATCTGCAAAACGGTGTAGAGGTGCGTTATACCGAAAAGGGCGAGGAACGCTCGGCTCTTTGCTATCTTGTTGACTATTCCAATATTGACAACAACTCCTTCGTTGTGGCAAATCAGTGGACATATATTGAAAACGCGGAAAAACGTCCGGATGTGCTGCTGTTCATCAACGGTTTGCCTGTGGTGCTGATGGAGCTGAAATCTCCCTCCCGTGAGGAAACCGACGCCTCCGAAGCCTATACGCAGATCCGGAATTATATGCACGCTATCCCGTCAATGTTTATCTATAACGCCATCTGCGTAATGAGTGACCTTTCGGAAAACCGTGCAGGCACGATCACCTCCGGTGAAGATCGCTTTATGGAATGGAAAACAAAGGACGGCAGCTATGAGAACACGCAGTACGCGCAGTTCGACACATTCTTTGAAGGCATCTTCCAAAAAGAGCGTTTGCTTGATATTCTCAAAAACTTTATTCTGTTTTCCAACGAGGGCTTGAACCATTACAAAATACTCGCCGGTTATCATCAGTATTTTGCCGTTCGCAAGGCGGTAGAATCCACAAAGAAAGCGACCGTGACAGACGGCAAAGGCGGCGTGTTCTGGCATACGCAGGGCAGCGGAAAATCGCTGTCTATGGTATTCTATGCCCATTTGCTGCAATCTGAGCTTGAAAGCCCGACGATCGTTGTGATCACCGACAGAAACGACCTTGACGACCAGCTTTACTCGCAATTCGCCAAGTGCAAGGATTTTCTGCGTCAGGAGCCTGTTCACGCGGAAAGCCGTGAACACCTGAAATCTTTATTGGAAGGCAGAAAAGCTAACGGCATTATCTTTACGACAATGCAGAAGTTTGAGGAATCGGGAGAGCCTCTTTCCGAGCGCAGAAATATTATTGTGATGGCTGACGAAGCACACAGAGGACAATATGGTCTGACCGAAAAAATCAAGATGACCAAAAACGAAAAAGGCGAGCTGGTTGCCAAAAAGGTTATCGGCACAGCCCGCATTATTCGTGATACGCTCCCGAACGCTACATATATTGGATTTACAGGTACGCCGATCGCTACCGAGGATAGAAACACCCGTGAGGTCTTCGGCGATTATATTGATATTTATGACATGACGCAGGCTGTCGAGGACGGCGCAACACGCCCTGTCTATTATGAAAGCCGCGTTATGAAACTGAAATTAGACGAAACCACCTTGCGCCTGATTGATACCGAATACGATATTATGGCGCAGAGTGCCGATCCTGATGTGATCGAAAAGAGCAAGCGTGAGCTCGGACAGATGGAAGCGATCCTCGGTCACGATGATACGATCAAATCGCTCGTTGATGATATTCTCGACCATTATGAAAATTATCGTGAGAATCTGCTGACAGGCAAGGCAATGATTGTTGCGTATTCAAGAGCGATCGCTATGAAGATTTACAAGCGGATTCTGGAGGTTCGTCCGGGATGGACGGAGAAGGTTGCTGTCGTGATGACAGGGTCCAATAAGGATCCCGAGCAATGGCACGAGATCGTCGGCAACAAACGCCATAAAGAAGAATTGGCGAAGAAGTTCAAGGATAATGACAGCCCGTTGAAAATCGCAATCGTGGTTGATATGTGGCTGACAGGCTTTGATGTGCCGTCGCTTGCGACAATGTATGTTTACAAGCCGATGGCAGGGTATAATCTGATGCAGGCGATCGCCCGCGTCAACCGTGTTTTCCGTGATAAAGAAGGCGGATTGGTCGTTGATTATATCGGTATCGCTTCTGCGCTGAAACAGGCGATGAACGATTACACCGTCCGAGACCGCAAGAACTACGGCAACACCGATATTGCGCAGGTTGCCTATCCGAAGTTTATAGAAAAACTGACTGTTTGCCGTGATCTGCTGCACGGTTATGATTATACCGCTTTCTTTGGCGGTAACGAATTGACTGCCGGAAGAACGATTACCGGCGCTGTCAACTTCTTGTTGGATAGAAGCCGCGAGAAGGATAAAGAGAGCTACGTTAAGGAAGCGTTATTGCTGAAACAGGCGCTATCGCTTTGTTCGTCTATTGCAGAGGAACAAGAACGTGAAGAAGCTGCGTTCTTTGAAGCGGTTCGAGTATTGATAATGCGTATCCAAAATCAGGGTGGAAACAAAAAACTCTCGCTGCCTGAAATCAACGCAAAAATCAATGAGCTGTTGAAGCAGAGCATTAAAAGCGACGGTGTTATCAATCTTTTCTCTGATAAAGAACAGGAGTTTTCGTTATTTGATCCGAAGTTCCTTGAAGAAATCGCAAGGATGAAAGAAAAGAATCTCGCTGTTGAGCTGTTAAAAAAGTTGATTGCCGAGCAAGTGCAGATTTATAAACGAACTAACCTTGTTAAGTCCGAGAAATTCAGCGAAATAATGCAAAGCGCTATGAATCGCTACCTGAACGAAATGCTGACAAACGAAGAAGTCATTGAGGAAATGCTTAATCTCGCACGTCAAATCCGTGAAGCCAAAGAAGAAGGCGAGGAACTTGGATTAACAGCGGACGAGCTTGCGTTTTATGACGCTCTCACAAAACCACAGGCAATTAAGGATTTCTACGAGAACGAGGAGTTAATCGCCATTACCAAGGAGCTTGCAGATAAGCTCAGAAAAAACCGCACGATTGATTGGCAAAAGCGTGACAGCGCCAGAGCCAAAATGCGTATGATGATACGCAAGCTCTTGAAAGATCACAAATATCCGCCCGAGGGAATGGAGGACGCTGTCAGCACCGTAATGAGCCAGTGCGAATTGTGGGCAGATAATGAAATAAGTGTATAAAGAAGCTAATCAATCATATCACATATTATTTATATTTTGAAATAGGGGTTACATTTATGACAAAAAGTATATCTGAGATATTATTACAACGTCCTTTTAAAACAAGAAATGCTGATGAATATGCAGATCAAGCAGTACTCGAAATATTTGTTGATCCTACTGTAGGCGTTTCTGGTCCTTTTGAGTATGGAAATGAAATTGTTAAAGGTAAGATGGGATCGGGAAAAACTATGTATTTACGAGCAAATTACTTATTTTATTTATCTACATTAGTTCCACAACTTATTGAACATAACAATGAAATTATTCTTCCTGTATATATTAAACTAAGTGATTTTCAAAGCATTAAAGATGCAGCAGAAATCTATAACTGTATCATTATTCGGCTCATTAAAGAAATAATCGAAACTTCAAATCGGCTCCAATCTGCCGAAGAATTAGTAAGATTACATACAGGCATTAGAACAAACTACTCTGGAGTTTTCTATTCGCAAAATGAAGTTTTAGAAAAGATTAATCGATTAACAGCAGATGAATATATAGAACAAGTTTCAAAAGAACTTTGTACTTCTGGAACCTTAGGAAATAATTTTGTAAAAGCTTGCGGATCATTTGAAAAAAAGAAGTTTACCGAATTAAAAAAGAAAACAACACCTCAATTATCGGATTTTATTGAGTCATACAATCAATTACTAAAGCCAATAGGTGCTCAATTACTAATACTTTTCGATGAAGTTGGATCAATTGACAAATCTTTTTTTGAAGAACAGGGGGCAACTTCTTTCTTTGAAACCTTAATGAATCAAATGAGAACTCTTGATTTTGTAAGAACAAAAATCGCCATATACCCACACACTTTTGCAGATATATTAACGGAAACAAGATATGGAGATATTGTCAATTTAGAAAGTGATGTTTATGATGAGAATAGTTATCAAGAATTCTTAGCAAAAACCATCTCATTGTCAGAAAAATACCTTACTATTGTTGCAGGCGAGAGCATTACAGTTGAAGATTTCTTTGATGTTTCCAAAGACAATATGCAAATCTTTGAACAAGTAATTTTTGCAAGTGATGGAAACATGAGAAGGCTTGTACATTTGCTTGATTTAACACTTAACGAGTGTTACAAACGATGCTCAGGAAAAGAACGTGTTGATATCCGAGATGCCTATTCTGCTATAAAATCACAAGCTTCAACTATGAAATCTCTTTATTATGGAGAAGATTTGGATTTTTTGAATACACTAACAGATATTTGTAAAAAACGAACCGCATATAAATTCAAATTTCCAAACAAATCTCCCTTTTTACTAAAATATACAAATAAATCAGCGGAGTATAATATAATAAATATAGTTGAATATGGTAGTGGACGCAGGGGCACGACTTACAGATTTGATTATTCATATTGTGTTTTAGCTGATATTCCTACACATTATCAGTATGAAAGTGAGAGAATTGCTCGTTCACGTAGTTCAATTGAAGGATCATGGATTTCTACAGTAACAAAGATTTCTGATGAATTACTAATTCAAGCAAAAATGCCAGGAAAAATAGATGGATATGTTTCATATTTAAATAAGGAAAGGACTGTGGGATTTATTAGCGAAGATAATAATAAAGACTACTTTTTTATGATTTCTGACATAATTGAAACAGATAAAACTAAACCGGTTAGAGACGGAATTAAGGTAAGGTTTATTCCTGTAAACATCGGAAATACGGTTGTTGCGAAAGAAATAGAGATACTTTAAGCTATGCAAGAAACACTACATGATATATTTCATTAATACAAATATAAGCTAAAAAGCCGAGTTGTTATTTCTCGCTTTTGAAACACTTTATCAAAGCAAGCTAGGAGATCAAGGTAATAACCCTGACCTCCTTGTTTTTGCTTAATGCAACAGCTTTAACGATATGAATTTAAGGTGAAAATTAACTCTCTGTTGACGATTTCGGTGGCTGTGAGGCGGATTGTGTTCATTTTACGCGTCCATTCCATCGGATGCTCCTCTTTGAGTAGCTCGGAAAGGTTTTCCTTTTCGGAAAGCTGACGGATAAGCAAATCGAACATCTCATTCGCCTGAGAATCAATGTCGGCGATATATGCCGCGAGCTTACACGAGGTAAGCAGATTGAAGTAGATAAGCCTGTGGTGCTCTTGCAGATAACGTTTGTGTCTTTGTCCGAAAACGCCGATTTTGACCTTCGGTTGTTCGGGTAATTGTAAATCAGGGAGAAGATAATCGCCCTGTTGTGTATATGTAATGGTTGTTGCCATAATTTAGACCTCCTTAATCTTGATTCTCTTAACCTTTGCTTTTGTTAGTTTGATGATAAGTTCATCAACGGCGTCGGTGTATTTGCCCTGTGTTACAAGATGATGTTTCAAATCAATCAGGCTATTGATAATGGTGCTTCGTTCATCATGCGTTAGATATAGATGATATTTTGGATTCCTCATTCGCTCTGCTCCTTTAAGAAATCCGCATACGGCGTATCGTCATTTATAAAGGTATCGTAAATCATCCTTGCGCCTAATCTGAATCCAACGATGAAGCTGTCGAGTTCTGATTCTCCCAAGATAACGTCAGAAGCATTTACAAAAGAGAGAAACGCTTTCTTTTCTTCGCCTGTCAGCTTTTCGGTCAGCATGGCTTCACTTTCCGAAAGGACAGCCATTTGCTTTTTCAAAAAGCTACCGTTCTTGAAACCGCGCGCCTGCGGATCAATGTTGCCGTAATACAGTTCCGAGATTACATTTTTCATTATAATATGACCTCCGAAAATAGATTTGTCAAACAAGCGATTCAGTGAATTAAGGTCATTTTCTTTAATTTGACAGCACTTTTTAGCTGTCCGGTCTATATGTTTTCACGAAAAATCTATGTTTTTGACTGCATTCGTGACTGCAGTTGACTGTGATTTTGACTGCACTTTATCTTGTTTTAAGCGATTTCAACTTTCCCCAACCTTACTATGCAACTGCTGAAAACCTCAGTGTTCAAGCCGTTTTCAGGCATTTTAAGAAAAGTTGGCAAAACAAAAGAGGCAGTTAAAAACTGCCTCAAAATGGTGCGAGTGACGGGACTTGAACCCGTACGTCAAAGACACACGCCCCTCAAACGTGCCTGTCTGCCTATTCCAGCACACTCGCATTTGTGAGTCTCTTGACTCAACAAGAGTTATTATAGCACAAGGCGCTGTGGTTGTCAATAGTTATTTTAACTTTTTTTGATTTATTTGGAAGAATGCTTCCGATGTGCCGCATGACGCCACATTCCTTCCAAATCCATATTTACAAAGTCAAAAACTTCCTATATAATAATAGTATAGTATCACAACGGCGGTGAAACAGATGGTGTTTGGCGATTTTATCATCAAAAGCAAAGCAGATTTGAGAGCTGCGATCCGGGAGTTCGGCTTTTTGCCGTTTTTTGAAAATTCGATCGGGGGCTTCTCCATTGAAGAGCATATCGCGCCGCAATGCTGGTGGAACAGCGAAACAGGCGCTTGGAGCGCTTGGGAGTGGAAGGGTCCCGTGATCCGTGAGACCGGCTGCGCCTACGGCAAGTTTTTTGAGAAGAAGGCTTGCTATATCAGCCGCGAGTGGTTTGCGGACTTTGCCAACTACCGCCGCGACGGCTATGACTTTGACGCGCGCTATGACGACGGACTGGCGCCGTATCGGGATAAGCGGCTGTATGATTTGATAGAGGGCAACGCGCCTATACTGTCCAAGCAGCTCAAGCAGCTTGGCAATTATAAAAAAGGCGGCAACAAGGGCTTTGACACCTCCGTCACGCGCCTGCAGGCGCAGGGCTACGTCCTTATCAGCGATTTTGTCTACAGCCGTGACAAATCGGGAAAGACCTACGGCTGGGGTGTGGCGGAGTATTCCACGCCGGAGGTGTTTATGGGCAGCGATTTTTCCGACAGGGTCTACAGCTGTTCGCCCGAAGAATCCTGCGAAAAAATAGCAACGCATCTGGGCAGGCTCTTTCCGCAGTTATCGGCAGATAAAATAAAAAAATTCATCAAATAAAGGAGCAGTTATCATGAGCAAGGTAAAAGATTTTTTGGCAGAAGCAGGCGTGTTCTTTTTGGCGACCGTTGACGTCAGCCAACCCAAGCTGCGTCCGCTCGGCGCGTTTTTGGAGACGGACGGAAAGCTGCTGTTCGGCGTTGGCGACTTCAAGAATGTCTACAGGCAAATGACCGTCAATCCGTTGGTCGAGCTTGTCGCCTGCAAGCCGAACGGTCACTGGCTGCGCTACACCGGCAGGGCGGTGTTTGAAACCGATGAAACATACGCGGCACAGATGATAAAGAAAAGCGGACTCGAAGCCATCTATAACGAGCAGACCGGCAACAAGTTGATGGTCTTTCATTTGGAGGACGCGACAGCGGTCGAAATCGCCGTGATGGGCGAGGGCGAGAACCTGCTTTGACAGACAAACACCGATCGTTTGAGACAGAACGGTCGGTGTTTTTGCAAATGCTTCCGCAATATCCGATCTGATGTGACCTCATACTATTAACATAAAAGAGAATCATGATGAAAAAACGATTTGCTATCATAGCCGCCGCACTGCTTGTCGGTGCATGCCTCCTTTCCTCCTGCGGCGGAGAGAAAAAAGAAGAAAGCGGAGCGGCAACAGCCACTTCTGCCACACAGACCGCGACGACAGAGCCTGCCGCCACCGCAGCGGCAACAACGACTGCCAAAAGCAAGGCAGCGTCTTCCGAGAGCAAGGGAGCTTCCGCCGACGTGACAAAGCCTGCCGCAGCGTCCGGCGCAGCCGCCGGCTCCGACAATGCCGTGCAAAGCGCCGACGCGTCCTCCAAGTCTGCCGCCGCGCAGTCCTCCGCTGCTCCGCAGCAGTCAAAGAGCCAAAGCGCTGCACAAAGCTCCTCCCAAAGCTCCTCCCAAGGCTCCCGCAGTGAGCAGAGCAGTCAGCAGCAAAAAAGCGCTGCCGAAGCAGAGAAAACGCTGCCTGCCTTTGAGCCGGAGGAATATGAGCTGCCGTTTGTTCCGGCAAACTGATCGGCGCTTCTTCAGGCAAAGCGCTCTTCCGGCACGCCATGGCGTGCCGGTGCGCGGCAAGGAGAGTCAGCGTTAACGCAAGGGCTGTCAGGCTTTGACCGGCAGCTTTTTGCGTATGCATACACGCGACGCGAAATGACAGCGAATGTAACATGGAGCAGACAGCTTGAAGGGCACATCAACATATTTACTCTCCCTGCCGCAGACAGATAGACGCCGTTTGGACATGGAGAGCTTTTTCAAGCGATTTTTAAAGTGATTTTTTCGGTTTTATATTGATTTTGACCGCAAAATATTGTAGAATAAAAAAACAATAAAGGCATTCCTGCACCACCCCTTCGAGATCAAACGGGAGGAAGATGAAGATGGAATACGGTTACGCGGTTTTGATGGCTGCTTTTTCAGTCGCGCTGCTGCTCTATGCAGGTCTGATGGCGCTGTTCAGGGATTACCGCATGCTGCCGCTGCAGGCGCGTGTGTCGGTTGAGCCAAAGGACAAAAAGCGCTATATGCTGCGGCTGGCAAAGATAGTCGCGCTGGTTGCCGCTTCTCCGGCGCTGAGCGCATTGATCGGACTGTGGAACATCCCTGCCGCCTTTGTTGTACTGCTTGTTTCGGCGGTGCTTTTTATTTGGCTCGGAACAAGAATAAAAGAATAGTAAGGAGTAATGCCATGATTCAGGTTCGAAATCTTACCAAGACCTACGGGACAAAAACCGTTGTCAAGGATATTTCGTTTACTGCAAGGGACGGCGCGATCACCGGCTTTATCGGTCACAACGGCGCCGGAAAATCAACCACTATCAAGGCGATCACCGGTGTGATCAAGCCGACAGAGGGAGAGATTTTGCTCAACGGCAAAAACATCCAAACAGATGCGCTCGAGGCAAAAAAGCAGTTTGGCTATGTGTCCGACAGCCCCGATCACTTTTTGCGTCTCAGCGGCTTGGAATATCTGCATTTTATGGCGGATATTTACGACACGCCGCAGGACGGACGCGCCGCGTTTATCGAGGACTACGCCAAGCGCTTCGGTATTTTTGATTCGCTCAACAATGTCATTTTGTCCTACTCGCACGGTATGCGCCAAAAGATAATGATAATGGGCGCGCTGATACACGAGCCGTCTGTATGGATCCTCGACGAGCCGCTCACCGGTCTCGATCCGCAGTCGGCGTTTGAGCTGAAAAAGATGATGCGCGAGCATGTCGAAAAGGGCAATTCCGTGTTCTTTTCCACCCATGTGCTCGAAGTCGCCGAAAAGCTCTGCGACGAGATCTGCATCATCAAAAACGGCGAGCTGCTCTATTGCGGCACGCTTGACGAATTGAAGCGCACGCACAAATCGCAGGCGTCGCTCGAAAACATTTTCCTTGAATTGACTGAAACAAAAGAACAGGAGGTACAGGCATGATTTTTTCAATCGTTCTCGCTGCCACAGCGGTGTACTGCATTTTTAACGGCATCAAAACGATACTCACCGGCACACTCAGCGCCAAGGAGGAGGCACAGCTAAAGGGCTTTTCCGAGAAGGGTGCGCGCTCCTACAAGATCGCCTATGCGTTTATGAACATTCTCGGCGGCTTGCTCGTGGCGGCGTTTGCCGTTTTGCGGTTTTTGGAGGAACAAAAAACCATCGGAGACACACTTGTGCTCCGTTTGATCCTGCTGGGCGTTGCCGTTTTGATGGCGGTGCTGCTGGTTGCGTTCCGCTCCAAATGCAAGAAGATGACGGATGATGAATAAGGCACAAACAAAGGGGAGATTTGCAAAGCTGCTGCAGCTCGCCTCGGTCTTAAAAAAATGCAACGGCAAGCAAGCGTCATACAGCAAGGCGCTGATCACGCCGCAGGCGATTCGAATCATAGCCATTGCGGGACTGGTGCTGCTTGCTGCCGCTCTGTTTGCGCTCTTTTTCTTTTTGGAACCGGTCATCGTCAAATTTCTGCCCGTTGTGAGCATCACCGAATCGCTGATGCTCATCCTCATGATGCTGAGCTTTATCCTTTCCGTTAAAAACATCGTGACGGTGCTCTACACCGCCGATGACCTGCCGGTTCTGCTGCCCATGCCGTTCTCGGCAGGACAGATCGTGTCCGCCAAGCTGATCGTCGCCTCCGGTTTTCCGGTCAAGCTGAGCCTGATCCTGCTCAACGGCGTCTGTCTCGGACTCGGTCTGCGCGCCGGCTTGGGCGTCGCGTTTGTCATCGGTACGCTGTTGGCGAGCGTGCTCGTTCCGATCACCGGTATCGCGCTTGCTACCCTGCTGGTGGTCGTGGTGTTCCGCTTGTTCGGGTTTATCCGCAACCGCGACATCACCATGGTGCTCGGCGGCATCTTTACCCTGCTGATCTCCATCGGCTATCTTATCATCAACATCAACCTGCGGGGTGGTCAGCAGGCACAGGTAACGGCAACCGCGCTGACGGCGCTTGCGTCGGTCTCAGAATCCGTTCCCAATCTGGCAGCTCTCAGCCGCTTTATGTTTGAAGGCAGTCTGCCCGCGCTGCTTCTTGCGCTGGCGATTTCGGCAGCGGCGACCGCGCTTGCCCTGCTTGTCGTCACCAAGCTGTATTTTTCAACGGCGCTCTCCGTTGAGACGACCGGCAAGTCCGGAAAAGCCGTCACCAAGGCGTCTCTCGGCGGCAGCCGCAGCCGCAGTGCGCTCAAGGCGCTGACCGCTTATGAGAGCAAGAGCACGCGCCGCAATCCTGCCTATCTGATCTACGGCTTTTTGATGAGCTTTTTCTGGCCGTTGTTCATCGTTTTGCCGATGGCTTTCGGCAAGGACAGCTTTTTTGAGCATGTCCAAGTGCCGCTCGCTACCGGCAATGCGCTGATGACAGCGGTTTGTCTCGGCATCACCGCATCCTGCTTTGCCTGCGGTTTTAACAATCTGTCCGCCACTGCGTTCTCACGTGAGGGCAAGGGCATTGCCGCCCTGCGCGCACTGCCCATCTTGTTCTCCGATTATTACAAGAGCAAGCGCAATTTCGCGCTTATTGTTGGCTCTCTTTGCAGTGTAGGCTATATTCTGATCGGCGGTATTGTCGGCGTTATCTTCGGCGTCCTTCCGCTTGCCGCAGGTTGGGTTGTGCTGCTTTCGGCGTGCGTCTGCTTTCTCTTAAACAGCATTTGGGTCAACCTGATGCTGCTGAAAAACGCGGCAAAGCCGTATTTTGACTGGGACAGCGAAACAGAGATTGCGCGCAAGCTCTGCTGGGTCAACATTGCGGCGTTTGTCGTCGGCACTGCTGCTCTTGTCGGCTTGATTATCGTGACCCTGCTGCCAAAGGAGATGACCGGCGGCGACGCGGTCTCGGCTTCCGCTGTACTGTTCGCCGTTATCTCCACCGCGTTTGTTGTTGCAGCGGCTGTTCTGGCGAACCGGCTGTGCATGAAAAAAGCAGAAAAGCTGCTGATGAAAACCGAATAATGCACAAGACTGCACCAAGCATAAACAGACCGGCTGCATCGTCACTTCCATGATGATACAGCCGGTTCATTTTTTATCAGCCCGTCAGCGCACCTGCGTCAGATAATACAAAAAGCCCAGTGCGGCGACAAGCAGGGCGGCAAACGCCAAATGCCGCAGCTTTTGCTCCCAGAGCAGTCCGATAAATTCGCGGATAAAGGCGTTTGGGAAGAAGTAGAGCTTTGTCTTGGCGGAAAGCCCTTTGACCTTCATGTTGACGCGGTTTGCGAGCGTGTAGCCGCGAAATACATGATAGTTGGTGGTGGAGAAGCCGATCTGAACGTTCTCCGCGTTTTTGGCGTCGGCTTCGATGACCTGCTTGGAGAACGCCATGTTTTGGTAGGTGTTGACGGAGCGGTTTTCCTCCAAAATCTGTTCCTCCGCGACGCCCTGCTCGGTCAGCCAGCGCTTCATGCTCGCGGCCTCGCTGATGATTTCGTCGCTGCCCTGTCCGCCGGACGGCACAAACTTGGCGTGCCTGCCGGTGTGGGCAAACTGCTCGCGTTCAAAGGCAAGCGCACGCTCAGCGCGTCCCCGGAGCAGCGGCGTGGGCGTGCCGTCGGCGCGAATCGCGCAGCCGAGAATGATGATGTAATCCAGACCGTAGGGCGGCTTGTAGCGTGTGGAAAGCACCGCACAGAGGATGGTGGACAGCAGCATACATTCAAAATAGACATAGAGATAGGCGAACGCCAGCGTGACAAAGGTGGAGATATAATAGGCTGCAAGCGAATCATACGCGAGATAGTTGTTCAGCCGGTGCAACAACGCGATGCCGCCCATCATCACAATACCGATAAATATCCCGAGCAGGTTCATCACGCGAAAGCCCTCGCGCCGCACAAGCTGCACATTGCTCAGCGCCAGTGCCAGCGCGAGCGCCCCGAGCGGCAGCGCGCTCAGCGTGACAAAGGTTTTGGCGCTGTTAAAGAGCACCTCGATGATATAGCGAATGTCAGTCTGTCCCGCTATTTGAAGCAGCTCCATCCACCTGACGGTTATGATAATCTCGTTCACGGTCAAAAAGATAATCAAGCCGCAGCGAACGACCATCGAATAGGAGAAGGCGCCGCAGCGGTATTTTTCCAATACGGAAAAAACACAGGCAGCCGATACAATCAGCATGGTGCCGACAGCGAGAACCAGCAGCGTTTCAATACCGTTAAAATGCTGGTAGGTTTTGTTATACAGCACCCCAAACGGCGTAGCATAAAATGCGTATTCCTCGCTGACGGGCGTGATGACAGAAAAGTCACCCGGTATATCAGTCATGTCAAAGGTATGCAGCAGGGTCGCTTCACCGGTGCCGGTGTGCTCCGCTTCGATGTTGAGTATCAGGGCGTTGTCATCCATTTTTTCTTCCGTTATCTGCCTGATGCGCATCACGCTCTCGTCCGAGGAGACTGCCCTTTGGGAGCCGACAACATAATCCGTTTTGCTGACCATGATACGAATCGTATTCACCCTGCCTGCCGCCACGATGTACACGCCGCATCCGATATAGAATAACAGCAGCGCGAGCAGCGGAATCCAAACGCGCGGCTTCAGCCATTTTGTTTTCTGTTTCATGTGCGCCTCCCTTGACCGGATTGATAGATATAGTATAGCATGTATAGCGGTGAAAAGCAAACGAAAAAAACATGAAAACGTCTTGTTTTTATCGGTAACAATTGCTATAATATAAGGAAGAATTTACATAGGGAGGAAAACCATGACCTCACTGTTGACCTCCTTTGCTGTTCTGCTTGCCGGCTTCCTCGTCTGCGGCAAAACCACAGTAACCTATAGAAAGCGGAAGGAATATGACCAAGCAACAAAGAAAAAAGCAAACCCAAAACCGGATTCTTGTCATTATGATGGTGGCAAGCCTTGTGATTGTGCTGTTTGCGTCCGCCTTTGTCATTGTGCAAAAAATGCGCAAGGACGCAGCCAAGCCGCCCGCGGCGCCTGTTGAGAAGCCGTTTGCGGCGACCGCCGACAGCAGGGAGCCGGTTCCCGATACCTATATGATTGAGAACGTCGAGGTGATTCCGCAAACCGACCTCAAAGCCGGCTGCGAGACCTACGCGTGTACCATGCTGCTGAAAATCCTCGGCTTTGACGTGGACGAGCACACCATCGCGGACAACTACCTCAACATCCGCTATATTTCGTGGGACGAAAACGGCAACATGTTCGGACCCGATATGAACAGCGCCTTTGCAGGCTCTCCCTATTCGGGCTGGGGCGTCTATGCGCCGTCTATGGCAAAGAGCATGAACCGCTACCTCGCCGACCAAAAATCCGAGCTGAAGGCATACAACCTCAAGGACGTTCCCTTTGAAACGCTGGTGGAGGACTACACCGCCAAGGGGATTCCGGTGATGGTGTGGGCGACGACCGACATGCAGGAGCCCTATGTCTTTAATACCTGGACAGTTGACTATGTGGATGAGGACGCCCAAGCGGCGATGGGAGAAAAGGTGTCGTGGTATATGCACGAGCATTGTCTTGTCCTGATCGGCTATGATGAGAATGAGTATTATTTTGCCGATTCCAGCGCCGGCGCCGTCTCGCATTTTGACAAGGAGCTGGTAAAGCAGCGCTATGAGCAGCTGTTCTCACAAAGCATAGTGGTAAAATAGCAAAACCCGATCATTTTTGTCAATGACACGGGTCTGCCCTGTATGCATCATCTAAACAGAAAGGCGCAAGCATCATGTCCAACCGAAAAAAACTGATACTGCTCAATATCTTTATCGCAGCGGCGATCCTCTTTACCGTGGTTTTTTCCATCGCGGTCGGCGGCCGCTTTTCCATGCATACCTATACCTTTTATGAGTCCGGCGGCTTGAAGGATGTGCAGGTGCAATACAGCAACGAAAACGTCGTCAAAATGACGGATATGCGCATGGAAAACGGCGAAGTCATTCTGGATTTTGAAGCGCTGGAGCCGGGCAAAACAAAGGTGGACATCACCTTTGTCAACAACAATGGCAGCACGCCGATGTCCGGCAAGGCATTTTTGGTGACGCCGCTGCGCACCATCATCGCGCTGTCCTACAACAGCGTCACGTTCAGCGGCTTTGAAGTGACGGTGTATGCGCTGCTGGCGGTGCTCTTTGCCGTTTGGTTCACCATGCTGTGGATATTTGCGGACTTGTTTAAGAAAGGCGGCTTTTCGCACAAAATGGTTGCCTGCGGCGGCATCGGGCTCTATACGCTGGTGATGTTTTTGTATCTCGCCTACAAAATGCTGAACAACTTCGTTTTTTCCGTCAACCATCTCATGTCCTTGATAACCGAGGTCGCAGCCATTCTCCTGTTCGGCTTAACGCCGGTCATGCTGCTGCTGTCGGTGCTGCTCGCCGTCAGCAATATCTGGCTGATGCGTCACGAAGGGCGGCGGCCGGTCAATACGCTCGGCATCGTGTTTGCCGTCCTGTGGGCGATCGCCATGGTATGTGCGCTCGAAACCTACACCATCATGCCGTTTTTGATGAAGCTGAACTACGCTTGGACCATACACCTGATCTTGGTTTATATCCTCGCCTATTTTGAATGTCTGTTCTTGTCAACGGTCGCCTGCACCTTTTTGGCTACGCGGTACACGCCGCCGCTTGACCGCGACTACATCATCATTCTCGGCTGTGCCATCCGCGCCGACGGCACGCTCACGCCGCTCCTCAAGGGACGCGTGGACAGCGCGGTCGCGTTTGAAAAAAAGCAATTTGAAAAAACCGGCAGGCATGCTGTCTTTGTGCCGTCCGGCGGACAGGGCGCCGACGAGATCATCTCCGAGGGCGAGGCGATGGAAAACTACCTGCGCAGTCTGGATATTCCGCAGGAGCAGATCGTGCGTGAGGACAAAAGCGTCAACACCATGCAGAACATGCAGTTTTCGCGCGACGTCATCCGCAGGCATGCAGGGGAGAGCGCCGAGCCGAACATCGCCTTTGCCACCACGAACTATCATGTATTTCGCGGCTATATTCTCGCGCAGGAAAACGGCTTTGACGCAAAGGGCATCTCCGCCAAAACCAAGCCGTATTTTTATCTGAACGCGTTTTTGAGAGAATTCGTCGGTCTGCTGGTCGAGGGCTGGTGGCGCCATCTCGCGTTTTCGGTCCTCATCATCGGACTTCTGCTGGGACTGCAGGCGCTCAGCGTGCTGCAGATCCAGTGACCCTTGCGTGACGTCAAAAGGGTATCATAACCATTTTTTCAAATATAGAGAAACAGGGGCTTGGCTCTTACTCATAAAATGAGTTTGGAGGCGGTCCCTTTTTTGCCGGTGAAAGGGCTTTTTGGCAGGAAAATACAGGGCGGATGGGGTGCAGCAAAAGGCTGTTGCAAAAATATCTTGCAAAAACGGCAGACTAATGCTATAATATATTGGGAAAAAATCATTAAATATTTTTTATTTCTATAAAGGAGTTAGTTATTATGGCAATTGATCTTGTACTCGACGGAGCGGAGACCGCTGCACAGCCGACCGCTCTCGCACCCGAAGTGACGACCGAAAGCGTGCTTGCCGAGGTGGAACAGCTCACACCCGAGGAGCAAAAGCAAATTGAGCAGTTTGCAGGAAAAATTGATATTCATAAATCCGAGATCGTGATGAACTACGGCGCGACGATCCAAAAGCAGTCCGCCTCCATCGCCACCAAAACCCTGCAGGACGTCAAGACCAAGAACACCGGCGAGGTCTCCTCGCTGCTGATTGAGATGGTCGGCGCCATGAACGGACTCTCCGGCGGCGAGGACAAGGGCGGCTTTATCCAGCGCTTTATGCAAAAGGTAAAGGGCAAGGCGCTCACTGTCCGCACGCGCAACGAGAGCGCCGAAAAGACGCTGGAGCGCATCGAAAAGCAGCTGGAAGGTCACAAGCTGGTGCTGCAAAAGGATATTGCCATGCTCGACGACCTCTATAACGAGAACTGGGAGACCTTTAAGGCGCTCACCCTTTACATCAAGGCGGCGGAGCTGGCGTTGAACAAGGCTAAGAACGAGGAACTGCCTGCGCTCTACGCCAAAGCACAGGAGACCGGCTTGCCCGAGGACGCGATGAAGGCGGACGAGTTTGCCAAGCAGTGCGACCAGTTTGACAAGCAGGTGCACAACCTTCGTCTGACGCGCACCAACTGCCTGCAGTCCGCACCGCAGATCAAGATGATCCAGCACAACGACATGGATATGGCGATGAAGCTGCAATCGAGCATCGTCAACACCATGCCGCTCTGGCGCAAAAAGATCGCCATGTCCATCGCCCTCAACAACAATATGCAGGCGGTGGCGGCTTCCAACGCCGTGGACGATCTCACCAACAAAATGCTGCGCGAGCAGGCGGAGCAGTTCCATCTTTCGGTGGTGGAGTCCGCCAAGGCGAGCCAGCGCAGCATCATCGACATCGAAACCATCGACTATGTGAACAAGGAAGTCACCGGCGCGGTGCTCGACTATATCGCCATTGAGCAGCAGGGTCAAAAGGACAGACAAAACGCCGTTGCCGTCATCGCCAGATCCGAGCAGGAGCTGGTGCAGGGCGTGCTGTCCGCCACCGCACAAAGACGTTCATAAGTTATTGCCGGGAACCGAAAGGAGCGCATTATGTCCCGATTCCCTAAAATCCTGGGCGCCATCCTGTTCGCGCTGGGTCTTGCCGGCGTGCTTCTCACCAATTTGGCGACCTCATCCCTGATCGTTGCGATCGGCGTGCGCGCCATAGGCGTCATCAATACAATCGCTCTCATCACGGCAGGCGCCGGTGCGGCGACAATGGCGGCAGGCTTTATCCCCAACATCAAGCGCCTGATCGACAACAGCCATTCTCAAAAGCAGCTCATGGGCAAAAAGCAGGAGCACCGCAAGACCTTTGACGCCTACGCCAAGGACAGCCTCAATCCCCAAAAAACACGCGAGCGTCTCGGCACTCTCAAAGAAAACAACAGCAAGCTGGGCAGTCTGGTGGACAGGTGTCTGGCGCAGATGAACCGCATGGACAAGCTGCAGGAGCGCTATGAGACCCTGCTCGAAGCCAACGACGCCATCTATTTGCAGGACACCGTGGGCGTTATCAACGACGCCGAAACGCGCCTGTGCCGCAACATCCGCAATATCATCAACTGTTGCATCCTTGTGGAGGACGGCTCGTCCGAGTTGTCGTCCTTTGACGTCAAGATCATCAACCAAGCCCTGCAGCAAAACGAGACCGAGCTGCAAAACGTCGATACCCTGATCCACTACGCCGTCAGCTACATCAACAACTACCAGCAGAACGGCGTGACCGATATGAGCGAACTGAAAGCATGGCTGGAGGTTATGCGCAAGTCTACGGAGGAGCAACCAAATGAAACTTTCTAAACGCATCATCAGCGGCGTCTGCGGCGCGGCGCTCTTGCTCGGCGCATTCGCAGGCTGCACCAAATACGAAAACGGCAGCGAAAAGGTCTATTCCTACGACGAGGCGATCACCGAGCTGAACGCCTTTAACAAGGAGATCAAAACCGATACCAAGCAGCTGCGCATGGACATTTATGACGACGACACCGCCAACAAAGCGCTCGCCGACATCAAGACCTTTCCGATCACCGTGCAGGGCAACGGCGAGATCAACCTCGAGGTCGCAGCTCCGAGCGAGCTGAGCGGCGAAGCACCGGACGACTGGATCAACGTGCTCGCCAAGCGCTTCAACGACGCGCACAAAACCGTCGGCAGCAAGAGCGTGTCCGTCACCATCCGCAAAATTGCTTCGGGCGAGTCGCTCACCTATATCACCGAGGGCAACTACCGCCCGCAGCTCTATGTGCCCTCCAGCTTTGCCTGGGGCGAAATGCTGCGCGCAAAGGGAATAGGGGTGGAGAAGCTCTCGGACAAGCTGCTCGGCAACACCGCCGGTATTTTGATGGAAAAGAACACCTATGATTCCTTTATGGAAAAATACAAAGCCTGCACGCTCGACAAGGTCATCGAAGCGTCGCTTGCCGGCGACCTGACCTTCGCCTACACCAATCCCTACACCTCGGCAACGGGTCTCAACGCCATCGCATCCACCCTGTACGCGTTTGACAACAAGGACCCGCTCTCCGAAAACGCCCAGCAAAAGCTGCTCGACTATCAAAAGCAGTCTCCGCCGGTCGCCTACACCACCGGCGTGCTCGTCAACCAGGCGACAAAGGGCATCATCAAGGCGATGGTGATGGAGGAGCAGGCGTATATCAACAAGCCGGAGCTGAAAAACTACGTCTATACGCCGTTCGGCATCCGTCACGACCATCCGCTCTACACCTTTGACTACGTGACTGCCGAGGAGCGTCAGGCTGCGGAGCTGTTCCGCGACTTTTGCCTGACCGACGAAGCGCAGCAGCTCGGCAAGGACAAGGGCTTTGGCAAGCACGACGAATATCAGAGCCAGCAGACAGGTCTGGACGGCTCGGGCTATCTGGCGGCGCAGAATATCTGGAAGGAAGCCAAGGACGGCGGTCAGCCCATCATCGCGGTCTTTGTGGCGGACATTTCCGGCTCCATGGAGGGCACGCCGATCCTCAGCCTGAAGGAATCGCTGCTCGCCACCAAGGATTATATCGGCTCCGACAACTACATCGGACTCGTTTCCTACGCCACCAACGTGCATGTGGACTTGCCGGTCAAGAAGTTTGACGCCGAACAAAAGGCGTATTTCTCCGGCGCTGTCAAGGCGCTGACCGTGGAGGACGCCACCGCCACCTATGATGCGGTGCTTGTCGCCATGAAGATGATGATGGACAAAAAGCAGGAGGTCCCCAACGCCAAGATGATGCTCTTTGTGCTCTCCGACGGCGACCAGAACCGCGGCTACAGCCTTGACCGTATCGCGCCGATCGTGGGCGGACTCAAAATCCCCGTCTACACCATCGGCTACAACATCTCCGGCGACTCGCGCCCGGCAAGCGAGCTGACAAGGCTCTCCAACATCAACGAGGCAGCCATGATCAACGCCGATTCCGACGGCTTGGTCAACCAGCTGCGCAATCTCTTTAATACCCAATTGTAACCATTATGACGGCTGATTGAAGTTTTCAGACAGCTGTTTAATGATTTGTGCTGTACAAACGGCGAAAAAATTCGACAAGTTTGTACAAATAGACGATTTTGTAAAATTTCATAGATATTATTGGACATTTACCGTCAGTTTGTGCTAAAATAACAAATGGCAGATGATGCCAAAAATATAAAGGGAGGTACCCAAATGAAAAGATATGCAAAAATCGCAGCCGGCGTTCTGTCGCTTGCCATGCTCGGCACGATGGCAGCCTGCGGCGCAAAAACCGAATCCCGGCAGTCCTCTGTTGCCGAACCGCAGACCACCGCTGCACCTGCAACCAAGGATTCTGCCGTTGACCCGCTCAAGGGTGTGTTCGACACGTTCGTCAAAAACGAAACCTATACAAGCTTCAAGAGTGCCTACACCGGCGCCAAGTTTGACGAAAAGCTCGGCACCGACGGCATTACCATCACCGTCACCGACAGTGAATATATCGACGGTGAATACAAGTTCCCTGCCAAGGACGGCTATCTCACCTGTGAGCTTTGGGAGGAGGATACCTTCTCACCGGTCGTGTTCGGTCTGCTCACCGGCAGCGTCGGCGAATTCTGGGGAATTGACCCGCATTTGTTCAGCGGCTACATCAACGCGCTGGGCACCAAGAGCATCGAGAGCAAGGTCTATACTGTTGAGCGCTCGGAGGACGAATACACGGCCGACGTCGCAAAGGTCTATTTCGCCGAAAAGCCCGAAATGAAAGAACTCAACGACCTCTATATCGACGAGTCCGCGCTGTCTTTGTTTGAATATGACACGACCAACTACAGCGTCTATTTCGGTAAGCTGCACGCACTTGGTTATCTTGACAACGACACCGGCGCCATGATTGTTGCCGTCGGCGAATACGGTGACAAGAACACCGACTTGACGCTCAAATCCATGAAGGAGATTGTCAAGTACTTCCAGCCCGTGGGAGCCGAGGATTTTGACGCCAACTACACCGAGCTGAAGGACGTCACCACCGACGCCTATTCCGTGTCTGCGGACAGCGCCGCCTTTGAAAAGACGTTCTCGCTCACTCTCGACAAGGGCTACAAGTACACCATTCTCAACTTCGGCTATCCGACCGGCGACGCCGAGACCTCCGAAGGCTCGACCGAAGCCGCCACCACCTCCGGCGATGCGGCTGATGAAGCAGCTGACGAAGCGGCTGACGAAGCAGAAGAAGCAGACGAATGATTCGGCTTAGAATGGAATAAACAATCATATCTCCCCGAAGAGCATTGTGGTTCTTCGGGGAGATATAAAAAGAACATAAAAATTTTCAAATTTACCTTGCTAAATGGAAACTTATATGTTATAATAATAGGGCTGTAAATCAAACAGCCTATTTGGAGACGTATCGAAGTGGTCATAACGGGACTGACTCGAAATCAGTTGTACCTCACGGTACCGTGGGTTCGAATCCCACCGTCTCCGCCAGAAACGCCCCATCGGTTATTCGGTGGGGCGTAATCTTTTATTATACATGCTTATACAAAAACCGCAGCGCATACAAGGTCGCCTCGTTGTGATGTGCGCCCGAAAAGCCGTGACCGGCTCCCTCGATCAGGTGATATTCGGCGTTGGGGTAGAGCGCCGCGGCTTCCTCGGAATCCGCAGGCGTGACAAGACCGTCCTCGCTGCCCTGGATGATCACGACAGGCTTGGCAAAATTCGCAATATCATCGTGCACCGAATAGCCGACCATATCCCTGAAAAACGGCTTGCCCACGGTCATGGAGCCGAATGTGGTCTCATCGGGCAGGTCGTCGCTGTAGCTCTCGCCGAGAGAAGCCATGCCAAAGGCAGGGTAGAGCAGCACCAAACCGGCGATCTCGTCCTGCCGGCGCATACCGGCGATCGCCGTCACCAAGCCGCCCTGGCTGCTGCCCTGCAAAAATATGCGGTCGGTATCGACAAAATCCCATGTTTTGGCGGCGTTGAGAACCGCCTCAACGTCCGACACCTCGGTCATCACCGACATGTTCAGGTTGCTGCCGTCGCTCTTGTTGGGGTTGTTGGGGTTGCTGCCGCCGCGAAAGTCCCAGGTATAGACGGCAAAGCCTCGCGGCGCATATTTTTTGGCGTAGGAACCGCCCGACTCATGGTTGGCGCCCAAGCCGTGCGAGGTGAGGATCAGCGGACATTTTCCGCTCACGACCGGAATATACGCCTTTCCGTAGATGCGCTCGCCGTTGTTATCCACCCATATTTCGCGGGTTTCATATTCATATTCCACATTCTCCTGCGCAGCCGGCGGCGCCGTTGTCACGGCTGCGGCGGTGTCCGAGGGACTCTCCGCGACTGACGGAGCAGCCTGTCCGCAGCCTGCAAGCAGCGTCAGCAGCACCATGCAGGCGATCAGTATTTTTTTCATATTTACCTCCCTGTTTTTTAACAGCCTTTTGCACAATTATAGCACAAGTTTTGTTAAATGAAAAGCCTTCCGCGCATAAACGGCAGCCTGCCGTCCATACTAATGCCGGAGGTGCTTTTAATGAGCAGAACGAACACAACCAATCCCAAAAGCCGCCGTGAGAAGATAGGCTTTTACACGGCGCTGTCCATTTGCCTGATCGCGGTATGTATGGCAGTTTATTCAACATACAGCACCGTGAGCAGCACCGGCAAGATCGCGCCCGTTTCCACCGACGAAACCGGCGTTGCGGTCTTTGAGCAGAGTCCCGCCAAGGTGACGGTTCCGGCGCCCACGCTCGGCTCGTATTTTGTCGGCGACAACAAAAAGGACGTCACCGAACCGCCGACCGACGCGCAGCCGGAGACCGAGGCGACCGAAGCGACCGCGTCCGAGACAACAAAGGGGAGAGCCGACGCGCTCGAAACCATGCTTGCCGCCGACGTCAGTCTGCGCATGCCCACCAAATCGGGGCATGTCCTGCGCACCTACAGCAAGGACAGCATCTACTTCAAGACGCTCAACGTTTGGAAGCCGCACACCGGCATCGACTTTGACGGCGAGCTCGGCGACGACGTTTTCTCTATGCTGAGCGGCGAGGTCACCAAGGTGGACGAGGACAGAATGTTCGGCAAGACCGTTGAGGTGAGCGTCAACAACGTCGTCATCGGCTACACCGGCTTGGGCAAGGTCAGGGTCAAAAAGGGCGACAAGCTCGAGCGTGGCGACAAGCTCGGCACCATCGGCGTCGTGCCGATGGAGGCGGACGCACCGTCGCACATCCACGTCTACGTCAAGGTCAACGGCGCCTTTGCCGACCCCATCAGCTTTGTCGATAACGACAGATAAAGGATAGTTAGCATTGACTTGATACCGCCGTTGCTGAACGTTTCCTATCAGAAAAACGTTTCAATAGGCGGATCGGGTGCAGCGTCACGCTGCAAAAGGGACGTGCAAAAACACGTCCCTTAAACTTTATCTCAACGAATTCAACGCAGAAGCACAGCGCTGTTCTTCCGGAAGCTTCAAAATCCTGCGTCACAAGGACGCGCACCGAAAGGTCGCTTATC
>Ga0256407_10001296_pt1 | contig 53689 bp, 83 predicted proteins | sample RumenRJG_04DNA_FD_193489 | JGI IMG/M metagenome (GOLD analysis project Ga0256407, IMG submission 193489) | Bovine rumen microbial communities from Lethbridge, Alberta, Canada - RJG_04 | ecosystem: Host-associated > Mammals > Digestive system > Stomach > Rumen | place: Canada: Alberta... | reverse complement strand
TAGTTGCCAATGGAGAACCACAATTTATGGTTTCAGGAATCGATCTTGGAAATCTCAGAATTGTTGTTGATCAAAGCGGCCCAACATCCGTAATTGGAGTTAGATTGTCTTCTGGAACAATGTATATTGACTGGGGTGACGGTAGTAAAATCGATATTGTAACTGGAACATCTGATTATGTGTTTGACCACCCATATTTGGAAGATGGACGGCACACTATTCGTATCTACGGAAATTTCGCACTCAGGAATCTCGACTTTACAGAAATTGGTGGCATTTATTATGCAGTCAGCAGTTGTAAGGTCACTGGAACATTCAAAGAGAGCACTAACAGGGCAGATTTAAGAACACTATTTAGATAAAAAGTATATGAGTAGAAACATCAAAACCATATATCAGTCAGCAGTTGAGGTCAGAAACAAGTACCTACAGCTTGCTACCGATAAGACAAACCAATTGTCTGGAAGTAGGATGTCAGTCATGAACATGCTTACTTATGTCATGTCATCCCTCATTTATGTGTTTGAGAATATGCACGATGTATTCCTGGCAGATGCAACCAAAGTCATCAACCAAAGGACAAATGGCACACCACAGTATTATGTGTTCATGGCCAAGAATTATTCCAAGAACTGCCAGGTCAAAATTAATGATGATGGCACCGGTCTTGATGTCATATCTGCTGGAAATCCTCTTTTGATTCCGTATGCAAGTTATGAAACAATCAATATCAGTAACGGCATTGTACTGAAGGTGTGTAAAGATGTCAACGGTGAGATTACGCCTCTGACAACTGCTGAGCTTTCTGAATTTACAAACTATATAAAGAAAGTCGAATTCGTTGGTGCATCTGTTGTTATTAGAAGCGTACCAGCTGACATTTTGACTTTGAAAATGCGAGTCGTTTATGACGAAACGCTGGTGTCAAAGGAAGAAGCTCTCGCCAACATCAAAACATCAATCGATAACTATGCTAAGGGTCTGACCTATGATGATTACGTATATCAGGCATCTATTGTTGATGCTATCCAGGCTGCTTTTGGAGTTTTGGACGTACCAACTACGTTATCTAATGGAACCAGAGGACAGATCTTAGTCCAGAAGAACAATTTCTCAGCAGTTGGTGGATATGATGACCCAGTAGAAATTACTGGATGGTACAGGCCCTATAGTGGTTATCTGACAACTATCAAGAACGGCAGTTCAACCATCAATCTGAATAACATCGAGCTTCAGTCAAGAAGTGAGTATCTGATGAATAAAAACTAATTCGGTATGGCATTCAGAGATTATAGTATCAATATTGAAAAGCAAATCAATAGACTTCTGCCTTATTATTTGAGAGGCAGAAAGATGATGCTTTTCCTCCATGCCATCAGCTCACCACTCCAGTTTTTCAATACTGGAGATAGCGAATTCAACAAGTGGGCGCACAGAAGGCTTTTGGACCTTTCTATGAACGCCCAGAAAATGAGATTGGTGTGGTATCTTAATAATATCACTGTTCCTGATAACGAAATAGAACTGAGACCAAATGGTAAGATCGCTATCAATGATGAAGCTACCAGTGCCACGATTGCATATCTGAGAAGTGAAATTCGTGACCAGTCAACAGCACCACTGTTTTATCCTCACTCAATTCCTACAGTGTTGCGCATCAGGTCTAATTCTACTGATAAGGCCAAAGCAAAGATTGTGACTCGTCGCATGAACGAATTAGGTAGTGTTGGTGGAAGATTCACTATAACAGTACCGTATGCTGGCCAAGATAGAGAAGATGTTTCCAGAATGATTTCAGCATCCATTGGAAGATTTATTCCAGTGGGTATCACATATAGAATCGTATTTATTTAAAAAGACATAATATGAAGGAATTAAAAAGCACTACGGGTGGACGATACCTGTTTTTTGAAGACCTGGAAGATCTCCAGAATTCTGCGCTTGCGTCTGCTGCTGCCATATTCTTTGGTAAGGGCAACTTCGTCATATCTGGATGTCAAGTTGATGGTAATTCCATAAGTGCCGGTTTCGTATATCTGGACGGTAAAATCAGAGAGGTTCCAGCCACATCGAATCTTTCTTTCCCAGTATATATTGTTCCGAAAAATACGACTGAGCAAGGTATGTATCTTGATTCAGCAGCACTCCAGGATACCGCAATCAATTACGGTGTGCAGTTTACGACATCGTACAATGCAAATGGTATCCAAGTAAAATCAACTGGTCCAGTCAGCACATTAGAGCAAGTCCTGTTCTCGAATCTCGACATCAATGGTAAGATTTCTTTGACGGATCTGGATGTCTCGAATGTCATCAAGATGAAGTCTCAGACCACAGCATCGAACATTGGCCAGATTCATTATGATGATGACGGATTCCACCTCAGTACCGGAATCGTGACTGGTACTGGTAAGTTTTCTGGTGATGTAAGTGCTGCTGGAATTACCGGTTCTGGATTGCTCATTAAATATGCATTACAGACTGCTGAATCGCAAATCGGTATGCAGATTGGTTACAATTTCATCAAGCATATTGCAACAGCAGACGGAAGCAAAACGTGTACGATGTCATTCACTGAATATGGCACCACATTTGACAAGAAGATCAATGTGACGGACATGATTACTCTTAAGGATACAGACAATGCTTCTCACAACATTATCCTTGGGCCTCATGGACTTCACTATAGCTATACTGACAGACAAATCCTTCAGTGGGGTGACTCTGACAACACTACATCGTTCCTCCGTACAGAGAAAGAGTTTACTGTTGCAGGAATTAACGGTGATGGTGCTATCATAAATGTACAGAAACAGACTGCCAGAGCCAATGAGCCAACTTATAAGACGGTGATTACAGAATCATCTATTATGAGTTATTCGCCAGCAACTCAGGACTACCAGAACAACCGAGCTGGATTTGATTTCCTGGATGGTAACGCTAAGCTCTATATTCATGGCCACATGTATAATGTTGGCGTGTCTGCAAAAGGATTCCTCTATGATCAGAACAACCCAGAATTCGTTGATCCGATTGCTGGTGGCAGTGGTTCTGGCAGTGGTGGTTCCATTGAAGAGGTTACGGTTGCCACTCTAAATGATGTCTCAGTCATCAATTGGAAGAAGGTTGATGGTGATTCTACATACACCGGAAAGCTTTCCATCGGAGCTGCAAGTGACGGTCTGATTTATGACGGCAATATGAAGCTGGGTGGCAGTCTGAAGGTTACTGGAAGCATCGTTGCAAATGCATCCGTAACAGCCAAAGATGTGTACTGTGAGACTATCCGCGTCAAGAATGACAGCGCATACGTCCAGGGTAAATCAGGTGTCACAACCATTTACAATTACACCAATTTGAGATTTGAGATTTCCCAGGGTTCAACACAAAGTTCAAGAATCGTCAAACTCATGGGTGATAAGCTGACTTGTACCTACATTGGTGGTATTCTGACTTCGACTGTTATGAATGCTGGTGAGATTCTTTCTGGATTCACAACACCACATCCAGTCTCATTGATTGATCAGTAATTATTAACATCAAAATAGTACGACTATGAGAATAATGAATTATGGTAACGACTACTCCCATCGGGAAAAAATGGAGAAGGTAGAGAATGTTGAAGAGCGTGAAACCCAAGTTCCTGAAGCCCCAGAACCCGAACCCAAAAGTGAAGGAGAGGCCAAAGAAACAAAAGGCAAAAAAGGCCGTAAGGCATAAGTTTTCGGACACAAGACTGGGGTGGCTCATTATGAATGAAGCCCCAGTTTTGTATTCTGTGATTACTGAGATATGTCCACTACCAAGCAGAGATCTTCTGAGATCTATTGCAGGAAACTCAGATGAACCTTTTCTGAAGTCAGATGAATTCTGGAGTGAATTGGTTAAATACGACCCACAAAAAACCTGGAGTCCGTCTGCCAAAGAAGAGGTTAAGAGAATCAGGAGAAGAGTCTTTTCTCAAAAATCAGTAGATAGAATTCTCAACTCTAAATAAGATGGAACCCCAGCTGTCCTCACGGATAACTGGGGTTCTTAGTGTATTAATTTTTTAGATTTATAACAGACAAGACATCATATCATTACCTTATATATTATAGTGGGAGAAGGTTTGGTTTATACTTTGTCCGAATTGAATTGAAGGCATAGAACAGGACCTGGGAAGCATTTGGTGCAGTCTCCAGTGCCTTAGTCCATGTACCCCATTTCCATCGTTTGTTGTCGAATGTGGCCAACTGGATCTGGAAGTATGGATTTGCCTGTCCTTCGATGAAGAAACACACGGCAACACGCATAGCCGTCCAGACATTATGTTTCAAATCAATGGGAAACTGGAACCGCAAGTTCACCATCATGTCTTTGCACTCAGATGTCCTGTCCGGTTCGAACCCTAATTTCTTAAGTTGTTGTTTGAATTCTTGAACTGTCATATCAATTATAAATAGAGTCAGACTTATTGAGGTGGATTATTAACTTCGTAATTTTTACGTGCTTGCTTGGACCAATCCATTACCATCTGGTGATATGAATTATCTGTTGCTGAGTATGGCCTTTCCAGTATCCATTTATTGATGTGATGTTTCTCGCGTATGATTTGAGACTTGATTTTTGAACCACTTGTATTGGCTATATTGGAATCGCTCAGTGTTTCCAGGACAGGATTGCTGTCACACACAATTCTGACTATGACACCCTTTGGCATCTTTGCGAGGACACTCCAGATTGACAACAGACAAAGTTCAAAATATGTCTTGTCAACAAATACCTTACATTGTTGCTGGACTTCACCACTTTTACTTAGAATACAGTATGATGCAGCTCCAGTATAAGGAGTACGCTTTAAGTTTGCGGAATACCCAATGTAGGCAGTGTAGTTTGGATCGCCTACGGAATCTCCGAATGTTCTATACCTTGCCATCTTTCTTATTTTTTAGTCTTTTGTATTCTTGATATTGTTTTCTTTCTTTATCGTTCATTGGCCTCTTGTATGGCCTGAATAACATTGGGCCGACTGGTATCACACCACACTCCATCAGGCAGCTTTCAAAACTCAAAGGAGAATAAGCGATACCATTTGGAACACGAATAACTCTGATACCAATAGCACTAATATCTTTGTCTCTATTAGAATCATATAACATGGCACTCTTACTCTGGTGGCTGCGTCCATCTATTTCAATTGCAGTTTTTATAGATGGTATGTAGAAATCCAAGAAATAGGGTTTTCCGTGTATGCAAAGTGGTGCCTGGTGTAAGAAATTGATTTTATGGCCAAGTAATACACCAAAAGCCAGTAATTCATAAATATTTGCCTTGTCTTGAAGATCACACATATTTGTAAGCATCCAGTCACGCCTATGTTCTGGGATGTATCCGATTCTTACTTGGAGTTCGTTTGACGTGAATTTTTGCGCATTGTATGATACCAATGTGCGTCTGAGAAGATCGTAGTATTCAGGACTGTTTATCCGATATTCTTGATTATTGATTTTATAAAAATACGGCATAACTCCATCATTTTTAGTTGGGAATTATGCCCTAATTCAATTACAATAATCACTTTGTTATAAATCACATTATCTACATTTCCCCCTAAGAACCCCTTAAACCACTTTAACATCAAGCTAACAGTCTTAAACAGTTTAAAAACAGGCTTTAAATTATTAACTGAACTTCCAGCTTTTAAATTAAAAAATATTGTTCCAAAGATATTGTACGTAGACTTTAAAGACTGTTGTAAAACAGTTTTTAAAGTATATGTATAATATACGTGGTCCCTTTTAGAAAAATTAATCAACTGTCTCATGGCACCAGGGGTTTGCGATAATGACGAACATAAGAAATAGCGGGACTTAGGATTATGTATTGGTTACAAAGTGGTCTATATCTTATATCGATATTGCTTCCTTTGCCCCAATAAGAATGATGAATCCATTTTACGACTTCTCCAGTTTTTCTGTTGATCCAATTGTATATGCCGTTAAAAACCATTTGTTTGAAATCGGTATAGTAATTTTGGTCTAAATAGGAATTCGGATTGCGGTCAAAAAGCTGGATGCTGCAATGTCTCCAGGTTATTAATCCTTTGTCTCGCATATCTTTGATAAGCCTGACGATTTGTTTTCGTGAATAAAAACCATCAGTAAAAAACTTACGGATACCATCATAACTGATTCCGGTATCGATGAATTCTGACTCAACGGATGATTCTTGAAGAATTGAAGTGTTCTCTTTCACACGCTTTGTTGTATTGAGAATTACTTTCTGTCTTTCAAGCCCTAACATTATCCATGATTCAGAAATCAAATCGCATACTTCTTTGAAAGTTTGCGGATCAGTTCTTGATTCAGCAATGTTTTTGTTTGTTTTTCCAATAATATACAAAATCTTATACCCACCTTTGTTTATGGTGATTCCAAGTTTTATAGAACAACTGTTATCACCATCAAATTTATTGGCTTTAAGATTTGTATGAATTCCGTCTTTTTTCTGAATAGCTTGCTTTGTTACAAAACCATTTTTTATGGAGTGTTCAAGTGCATTCTTAATTACACTGTGCGCACCATGAGCCCGTTTCATGAGCTTATCCAGAGTATAGTCATAAATGACGGAATTTCCATGTTCTCTTTTTATACATAAAGATAATGCGACACTGTGCTGTATTTTTTGATTCTTACAGCATCGCTTTAAAGTGTCTTTGTTTATAGCTATTATCTGAGTCATATAAAAAAGAAAAATTCTGCGGAGGCCCATTCCACAGAATTCTTCGATGTATGATAGAGGCGACGTTTCGCTAACTACTATCCAAAAGTCTTCGTGGTTAGCTGGGCCATCTAATCACGGTGCAAAGATAGGAATAATGTTTGAAACTAAAAAATATTTTTTAGATTTTTAAGAATTAATTTTTGGAATAGTTCGTAACTACTTGAAACAAAGGCAGTCACAAAACAAATTCCCCATATATATTATATATTACCTATTAAAATACGTGCGTGTGCGCGTGAAAAAGTGGCTGCGCAACATCTATAAAATCTTATTTGCGCACTAAATCCACATAACTCTGGAAAGCCTGATTTTCAAAGAGATAGTATTTTTTAATATGAGTGTTAAGACGAATTAACACAAAATATTTTTTAGATGCAGATTTATTTTGTAAATTTGCACCCAGAAATCAACGAAAAGTCAAATTTAGAGCTATACAAGAACCCTAATATGAAGCAAAGTTGATTAAGAAGCACGGCAAGATTAAGGTTGAAGGAGGAGTCCTTTACCGACGGGAGCTGGACGAGGCCCTGGACAAGCTTCCCGATGACGAATATCTCTTCGTCTTTGCCAACAAGGACAAGAACAGGGCCATGAACAAGCTCTCTTATCTACACTCTGTTGTATTGAGAACGATAGCCGAGAAGCTTGCTGAGCGCAATCCGGATCAAGTTCCGGTGACACCTACAGAGTTATACAGGTATTTCGAAGAGATCTTCGCGCCGATTCATACCTGCGTAATTAATAATGAGAAGTTTGAATACTTCGACCTGAAATCGGAATCGTCAGCTGAAATAGGGGCAGTAAGTGAGAAAATTGCCCAGTATGTCGAAAAGAAGTGGGGAATACATGTTCCAACCGAAGAAGAGTTGAATTCGGAACCATACTATAAGACATACGCCGAAGCCTATCTCAATCAGTGGAAAGGCTACTGGTCAGAATTTTTATCTCGTCGTAAAGAATTAAAAAAAGATGAGTGAGAATTCTAAAATCAATTACAGAGATTTACTTAAGAAAACTGCGGTAACCTATGAACAGACCGTAGAACGTGTCAAATCCGAGCAGCAGAGACCCCAGGTGGACCGCTTCCGTATTGGTGAAGATGGTGACTATGCAGTGCGTATTCTTCCGCTTGCTCCTTATCTTACCAGTGACGGTCAGATCGATGAGACACGTCCCCTGCGTGAGTCATTCGAGTATCCGTTGAAGCAGATGTTCCTTGACATCAAGGGCGAACCAAAGAAGAAGGGTGGAAAGCCATCTGTTATCAACATCCCAGTTATTTGTGCTACCCAGGATGGTGTCGGCAAGTCTGTTGACCTGATTGATACCTACAAGAAACTTGTTAAGGAGTATTATCCTGATGACAAGGAGATCATCGACCTGGTAAACAAGGGCCGTTTCGAGAAGGGCCTGAAGTGGAGCTATCTGCGCGTCCTTTATGTGTTCGACCTGGATTCCAACAAGCGTACACCTCTTCTGTGGCAACCTTCTTTCGCACAGTACAACGATTTTGTTGATCGCCAGATTAAGCTCTGGGATAAGCTGAAGGCCAAGAATGCCGATGCTGAGGATCCTCTGGCTGGTTTCGGTGTTTCTTACGCTCTGGAAATCACACGTAAGACTGAGAACAAGAAGACTGGATATTCTTTCAATATCGATATGACCAGTGAGGACGAGCTTGATGATAAGGATATGGAGGCACTGTTCAATGCTCCACGTATTCCTGATGTCATCTATCGTTACACAAAGTATCAGATGGAGGCCACTATTGAGTTCTTGAAGCAGTATGACGAGGAACATGGTCTTGACATCATGCAGGAAGAGGCTATGCTGAATGCAATCGATAAGCTGAAGGGCGAACTGGATGCCAACGACCAGAGCCACTTCGATCTTGCTACTGCCGGTGACGGTAAGGGTGAAGGTGGTGCCGGTAAGCTGACACTGGAGCAGTTGAATGACCGCTACGATGCACTTCTGGATGCTGGCCTTGCTGATGATTCAGACGAGGGTATCGAGCTTCGTGAGGACATTCGCACTTACGTTGAGGAGAACGGCCTGAAGGTTACTATGAAGCATTCTATGAGCACTGCCGACATCCTGGATGCAGTGGAAGAGGCTGAGCAGAACAAGCCTGCCACTACCACTAAGAAGGACGAGCCAGAGCCCGAACCAGAACCCGAACAGCCAGCACGTCGCTCTCGTCGCGCTGCTGAGGAGGCTCCAGAGAAGGAAAATGAACCCGAACCAGAGCCAGAACCTGAGCCCGAACCTGAGCAGACTGGTCGCCGTCGCCGTGCTGCAAGACCAACACGCGAGGATGATAATGATGCAGCTCCTGAGAACAAGGAGAATGAAGCACCAGCAGAAGAGAATACAGGTGAGCGTCGCCGCCGTCGCCGTTCAACCGCCGAATAATCTACGCATCTTCTTTTAATTCTGGGAGGTGTCGCTCCCCATAAAGGACTGACACCTCCCTTAATAATTAAAAAGTATAGGTTATGAAGCATCCAAGATTTTTATTGGTCAATGATCTTCATGTTGACAAGAACTGCATTGAGGATTTCAATCTCAACTGGGATGAAATGCTTGAACAGTGTAAGGCCAACAAAGTAAGTTCTGTTGCTATCGGTGGTGACATCTTCACTTCCAGGTCTTCTCAGACTTTGGATGTATTGATGACTGTCCGCGATGCATTTGAACGTGCTGAAAGGGCTGGTGTCACGTTGTGGATTGCCTTAGGAAACCATGATCTTCTGGACCAAGAGGCTACTTATGGCTATCCAGATATTTTTAATTCCCATAGCAATGTGTGTCTGATCAATGACAAACCTGAGATTCTTGAAGTTGGTGACGATTTCTACTTGGCTGTTATGCGTTACTGGAAGGAAGAAACAACCTTCCCAGGTAAAATGAAAGAGCTTCGTGAAATCCTTTCTGAAAAAGACATAGACCCCAGTCAGGTCATTCTTTATATTCATGAGGGCATTCATGGTGGCCTTGGTGATTTTGAGGCTCCAAATGAAGTTCCTCAGGAAGTCTTTAAGGGATTCAAGAGTGTTTTGGTAGGGCATTATCACAACCGAAAGAAAATCGAAGGAACAAAAATAGAATACATAGGTTCTTCTCGCCAGGCTAATTTTGGTGAGGATGAACACAAGGGTTATACTTTGCTGTGGTCAGATGGTACTTATTCATTTATTGAGAACCAGGTCAACACTCGTTATGTGACTTTTGAAAAGGATTTTGACGAACTGAATGAATCAGCTCTCAAAGCCATTTCTGAGTGGCGTGATGATGACTACAAGATACGTTTGAAGATTAATTGTACGGATGCCCAGTCCAAATTGATCGACAAACAGGCTCTTTTTGCAGCTGGAGTAACCAAAATTGAGGCTGAGACAGAGGAAACAAAGGTAGAAAAAGTGACCGATGAAGACCTCAGTAAGAAGTTCGACAAGAAAGGTATCCAGACTGAATATGAAGCTTACTGCAATGGTAAGAATATCAATAGTGAACTTGGTATGAAATATCTTAATCAGATTTAATTATGGAGCGCAAGAGGTTTTTCTTAGGTTTGTTTTTCGCACTTTTGGGTCTTTTTAATTGTGTGATAATTGGTAAGTTGCTTACTATTGTTCATGATGGCGCATGGGCTTGTGCTGCTATGTTGGCCTTCATGTTGAATACTCTCGTTGCTGGAGTTATGGTGATTGTGTTTGCACTCAAATATCGTGATTAGTTATGTGGAATCTACAGTCTATTGAAGCAAGAAATATATGCTCATTCACCAAACTTCAGTTTTTTATGAAGCAGAATGTAGCAACACTCATTTTCGGCAATAACGAGGATGATGGAGAGAATCAGCAGCACAATGGTTCTGGAAAGTCGGCATTCATGGAGTGTATCGGCTTTGGAATTACTGGTGAGGCTTTCCGTAAGGTTGACACCATTGAGGATATAATTCGTGATGACGAGGATTATGCAGAGGTTAAGTTGGATCTCTACAATCAGGAGTCAGACAAGCGAATGATAATCTCCAGACGTATTGAAAGAGGCCAGTCACAAAAGGTTGAAGTCACTATTGTGGAAAATGAGGAGCCATCATATATCCCATTTGTGTCTGTTATTGAGATCAATCGACAGATACTTGAAATCCTGGGAATCTCAAAGGATGATTTGTACCACAATTATCTCTTAAATGCCAATCGTTTCAAGTCGTTCTTTAATTCTTCTGACAAGGAGAAAAAAGAAATCATCAATACTTTCTCGAATGGTATTATTGTTGACGAGGCCATCGAAAAGTTGAAGGTTGATATTGAGGCAGCTGGTGAAGAGGCAGACAAGGCTAATCTGGAAGTTTCCAGAGTTACCGGTGCTATTGAGGCCATCCAGTCACAAATTGACGAGGCAGAAAATAATGCCGAAGCTATGGAGTCTCAGCGTAAGGAAAAGGTTGATGCTTTGAAGTCTAAGATTGCTTCTGAGCGTGAACAGATACGTTCTATCCAAAAGGAGATTGACGATGCACATGACGATGCCACAAAACTCAATAATGCAGCTATTAAGATTGAATCTATTGAGGATGCCGGTTTGGATTTGACTACTCTGAATCACCAGGTCAAGAAAGTATTGACGGAGGTTGGTTTTGAGTCTAAGATGACAGACTGGAATCTTAGAATTCAGAGTCTTAACGAGAAGAAGGAGAAGGATTCCCAGCTTGTTTCTGAATTGAATGCTGAGTTGACTGGTATCCAGGCTAAGTTGAATGAGAGTAAGCGTCAGTTAGAAGAAGCTGGAGCAGAATATAATAAGGTAAAAGAGTCAAATCATCAGAAGGACGATGCTGATCAGAAGGAGATTCTTGAAATTCAGGAGGACATCAAGAAATATGAGGAAAAGTCCAAAAAGATTCTGAACGATATTATTGCCACCAATGAACAGATTGCCAATGCCAGACACGATATTGTGAAACTGACAGCCGCAATCAATGGTGCCGTTGAATGCCCGAATTGTCATCATAAGTTTGCTTTGGATTCAAATTTGTCTGTTGACGAGCTTAAGGTTGAACTGGATCAGAAAGATGCCAGTGTAAAGAATATGGAGGAAGATGTTGAGTCTTACAGATCTAAGAAATCCAAGAATGACGAGGAAATCGAAAATTGCAGACTTGACATGCAAGATATTCGTGATGACATCCAGAAACGTTCTAATGCACTGAGTGAGCTCTTCAATAAAGGACAGGCTTTCCGTCATTCTTATAATGGCAATAAAGAGGAATTCGATAAGTTGGAAGAGCGTATCAATTCTTTGAAGTCCAGTATCAGTAATGCCGAGAACGAAATCGCAAAACTCTCAGAATCTATTGTTACTGAGGCACTGGATATTCTGGATGGTCAGATTGACGAACTGGGGCGCACACAGAAAACCAAGAAGGCTCAGATTGAAGGCTGTAAGTCGGCTATTGAGGTTAATGAAGCTTCTATTAAGGAGCTGGAGAGTGCTACGGTTTCGGATCATGTTGATAAATTACGTGCTACCTTGGAATCTAAGGGATCAGAAAAGAAAGAGGTTGATGCCGTGTTCCGTGAGAAGCAGGCAGCTCTTAATGAGTTGAAAGAACAGGAAGTGCGTTTCGTCAATTTCAAGACTCACTTGGCTAATACTAAAATCAATTCGATCTCCCAGATTACAAATCAGGTGCTCCAGGACATCAAGAGCCCAATCCGTGTTCATCTTTCTGGATTTACTGTTACTAAGTCTGGTAAGGTGCGTGACAAGATTTCAGTATCTGTATCTAAGAATGGTATTGATTGTGGCTCATTCCTGAAGTGTTCTGCTGGTGAGAAGGCGCGTATCATGTTCGCCAACATAGTAGCTATGCAGCGAATGACTAATTTGACAGCAATTGGCGGTGGTCTGAATCTCATTTGTATTGACGAGATTATGGATAACTGCGAAGAGGCTGGTCTTATGAGTGTCGCTGAAATGGCGAATGATCTGGGTATTACAGTCTTGATGATCACCCAGGGAAAGACCTCTGAGAATTACCCATACGAATTGGTTGTTACCAAGCGTTGTGGCGTGTCGTTCATTTCTAAACATCCGAAATCAGATGAAGACGCTTAATGATGTATTGCAGGCTGGACTTCGTAAAAACGAGGTTCTTGCCTTGGATATTGCTGAACACTGCGGTTATTACTCCAGTGTTGACAACTATGGTGTGGCACATTTCCCAGCTAATGACAAAGCACCAAAATATCTTGGTGCCGATTATAGCCAGTATGTTGCGTTTGCTGACTGGTTGGAGAAGATGATCATCGATAACGGTATTAAGGTTTTGGCTGTTGAGGATTTGAAATTCTCAAAATTCGCACTGGCCACTATCAAACTTGCCCAGCTTCATGGAATAATGCTTCTCGTAGCTGCCGAAATGGATATTCCGGTTAGGTATTTCAATGTACCAAGCATCAAGAAACACACCACTGGTGATGGACGCGCTGACAAGGCTAAAATGCTTAAGTATGCAGCGGAACGGTATCACCTTGATTTTGAAGGAAAGCATGATGCCTGTGATGCATCATGTGTCTGGTTCTATTTCATTCATTTGTACAATAACGATTTAAAACGATAAAATTATGGGATGCGTAGCAAAAACAAAAAAGCTTAAGTTCTCCAAGATGCTGATGGAGGATGTTCTTTTAACACTTGTGACGAAGTATGTTTTGTATCTTCGTGGTGAGGAAATGTTTAAGTTCAATGGTGTTCCAGTGGACACGACTGTTACTTATCATGAGGATGGTTCCTTTACACCGACTGAAGAGGGTATAGCTGAGACCTTCAAGTTCATGAATAACTTGTGGGAACGTCAAGTCAGACATCGTATAAAGCAGGATGCCTGGCCAAAGTATATCGATATGTTTAAACAGTCAATTTCGAAGGAATGGAACGCAAGCAAGAAGTCTTCTTCGACAGCAACGGAAAGCCAATCCTAAATGGTAAGGATCCCAGGGTAAACAATGAGTTATTCGAGAGGTATATACTTCCGAATTACGATATGGTGCTTACGCTGACCAGGAAATATACTGACCGTCCGGAGAATGTTGACGAGAATTTTGCCATCGTTCTCACGGAATTCTACAAGTATATTCAGTCTTACAATCCGGAAAAGCCGCTAAAAACCTGGATACATATCTGTACTAAACGTTGCTGCCAGGAACAGAATAAGAGACGGTTCGATCAGGACTCCAAATATTCTGATAACGACCCGTATTCTTCATCTGTAGCCAGAGAGCACATTATGCAAACTGGAGCTTTTACTACGCATGATATGAGTCATGGGCTCTCAGATGAAATAGTAACCGCCCTGAGAATGATTCAACCTCATAAGTTGTCGGCATTCATTCTTCAGGTGCAGGGTTACTCAATCAAAGAGATTACTGAGATTGAATTCATGCGTGGTCACTTGAAACGTAAAAACGAAGAAAACGTCAAGAGCAGAATTTTCCAGGCCCGTAAGGAACTGAGGGAGCTTTTGAATCGAGATGGAACCATCAAAAGTGAGTTGTTGAAGTTGATATTAAAAAAGAGGATGCAAGGTGGAACAGGAGAAGGTAAGTAGAACGATTAAGATTTTCGTTCGTATCATCAATAAAATAGACCCAAAGTTCAGATTGCCTGGTGGTGGTCAACCTGAGCTGTATATTGCAAATGGTCTTGCTGGTCTGGAAAAGATGTTCCCGATGGGTATGTCTGACCAAAGAATTGCAGACTATATTGTGTATCAATTATATAGATATGCAGACAATATAGCCGGTATTGCGCCCACACACTTCCAGTATTCCTGGTGCTTCAGTGAGAATGCCCTGGCTAAATACAAGAATCAGTATTTTGGAACTGGAAATCCCAGAATTGATTATTATATCGATCAATGGCTAAAGGAACTTGGTATCCAGCGTCATCAGGTCGTAGAATATATCTCAGGACCGAAACCTAATAAGTGGCGAAAATATGTGGAAATGCCAAGTGATGAATTGGTAAAGCGACGATTCCACAATACAGAAAACGGATTTGTGCTCTGTTCATCAAAAACAATGGGCTGGAGTCCTGGTTCAAAGGCATGTCAAGAATGCAATTATGTTGAGAAATGCAAGACAGTAACTGGAAGAAGATACCCAGAACTGCTTAGACTGAGAGAAGAAAAATAAGAATTAAAAGAAGATCAATTATGGCAACAATTAAGAAAAAAGTTTTGACGGTTGAATATCTCCGTCAATTGTACTGGGGTGCGATCAACAATAGTTTTGTGTGTTCAGCAGTTAGTCAGTACATGGAGTCCGAGCTTCTTCCAACTCAGGATTTCCAGACCCTTCATGAGGCCATTAAAAAACATTTTATGACCCATAAGGATGCTCCGAAATATGGTATTATCAAACAGACAGTGGCTTCCAGTCGCGCTGTTACGGAGTTGTTGGAAGAGATTCATGATGATGCCCAGGATATTGAGCCAGAGGTTCTTTTAGAGCAGCTGGAAGAGTATCTTAAGTTGACGATGTTCCAGAGGGCATATAAAGAAGTAGGTAAGAAATATCAGAACGGTGATGGAACCGAAGCTATGGCCTTGTTTTATCAAGAAGCCAAGAAAATCGAGCAATTTACCCTCAAACAGGAGGATTTTATCGATGTTGTAGGTTCTTTCCGTGAACGCTATAATGACAACAAAGAACGTCACCAAGAGAACAGTCGCAAGAAAGCAGTCACCAGTTTCTATATCCCTCAGTTGGACGAAATGAATCATGGTCGTAATCTTCGCGGACAGGAGACTTTGTTCCTGGCACAAACCGGTGTCGGAAAATCTCATGTTGCAAGATGGATTGGTTCTAATGCCTGCTACACAAGCGGGCTGAATGTTCTCCATATCCAATTGGAAGGTAAGACATCAGAAACAACAGATGCTTATTCTGCTGGTCTTGTCGGTTGTGAATCCTATTTGTATGAGTCTGGTCTCATTAATGAACACTCCATGCAGCAGTATCAGAAAATTGTCGAAATGGCAGCTGGTACATTGGTTGTTCGTGGATTCCCGAAGTTCGGTAAAGAAATCACAACTATAGATATTAAGAACGTTCTGGAAGAGTATCGCAAGAAATATGGGTATTATCCAGATGTGCTTATTATTGACTCTGTAGATTTGTTAGGTGATTCTACTGGCCGTAACTGGGGTGAGAAGGGTCAGCGTTTCAAGCGTATCCAGGTTTCTAAGGATTTGAAGGATATTGCAGACGATTATGATTTGTGGTGTGTTGGAACATACCAGGCTAATATCTCAGATCCGAAATTGACTGAGGACGAGAATTTTGTCCTGACAGAATACAATTGTTCTGAGGCTAAGGGTTTGGCTTGGGCACTCACTCACCTTATATCTTTGAATCAGACATCAAAGGAGCGTAAGGAACGTACCATGAGGCTTTATACAGCAAAGTCCAGATTCTTCCCCAAGGGTGAGCCATTCAGGGTTGCAACTGACTATGAACATGAAAAATTCATTGATGTCGAACGTACTATGAACATGGCAGATTAGGGATTGAAAATTATTTCAAAGAAGTGCTAACAAATCTAAATATCGGTGCATGAGGTATTGTTTTTGGGATTGAAAATCACTATCTTTGCACCGATATTTCAATTGAAGTAGGGCATAATTCCCAATAATTAGTTTTTCCCAGGAGGGAATTATGCAGGATGCAGATCTCAGATGAAAGAAAACAGATTATTGTCCGTGAGCTCTGTGCAGAATTAAATGGAAGAGTTGACGGCGGTGGTAAAAACATCGTGGTTCCGATTTGTCCCTATTGTGGTAAGAAAGGTGGCAAATTCGGAATCTATGTTGGCCAGAATGAGAAGAAGTTATTTTGGACTCATTGTTTCTCATGTGGTCATACTACCAAGGATTTCAACAAGTTTTTGGAAGACATCGGACGTTTGGACCTGGAAGTCAAGGAAACCTCAGACTTCAATATGACTGTTGAGGACGAGATTGATTTTTTGGAAGAAGAGGATGATGACCAGGAACTTGTCGAAGTTGAAATGCCAAAAGGCTGGAAGCGTTTCTTCAAGAACAAGTATTTGAAGAGTCGCGGTTTCATTATGGAGTTGTACGACATGTTTCCAGTTGGCAACACCAGAGGTATGAACTGGCAGTACGACGATTATGTGATTTTCCAGATTATCATGGATGGTGTTTGTGTTGGATATATCGGTAGAAATATCCAGAGTAAAGAGGTTATCGATGAACACAATGCCCGTTCAAAGTTTCAGATACGTCGGTATTTGAATTCTACCGAAAATGATTTCTCCAGACTCCTATTTAATTATGATAGCATTGTTTCTGGGGAGACGCACACTGTTATTTTGACTGAAGGAATCTTTGACACAATAAGGCTTGTGAAGATGTTCGAACTATATGAGAATCACATGATAGTTCCTGTGGCTACGTTTGGAAAGAAGATCTCACAGTCTCAAATGTTGTTATTACAAAAGAAAGGTGTTAGCCAGATTATTGTGGCTTATGATATGGATGAAGTCGGTAAAGAAGCCATTACGAAGACGATGGCACAGCTTGACCCATATTTTGACGTGTTAGCTCTCCAGTTACTTACTGATAATGCTAAGGATATTGACGAATGTGATTGGTGGGAACTTTATGATTCCTTTGCCTATGGTTTGAAAGAGCAAGTCGAATTTAATTTAAATGAAATATGAATTACAAAACCGCTGAGAAAAAGTTTCTTCAAGATTATTGTGAGGGATGTGAGAATGGTCCATTTTATAAGGATGACCTGATAAATGCCTTTAGGTCTGGCCGTAAATGGAACTTCAAGCAGATGTTTATTGACTGTAAGAAACAACAGCCCAGACAAAATGATGATGATATTGCAGTCATTTGTAGTCTGGGAGACGAAGCCCCATTCTGTTTTGGTTTTGAGGTTGTCACGGTAAAAGGTTATGAATACCAGAATTTTGCCGAGAAGACACCATATAAGCCTCTCTTTTGGGTTCGTTTGCGCAGTATATTGTCAATTTTAAATGGAGGTTGGAGTAAAGATGAGCGAAATAAATGATCTAAAACAGTGGCTTGATGACCACATGATTTCTCATAAGATTTTGAAAGATGTGGTTACGATTCCCGAATTTGGCAGATGCCTCTTCCAGGATATGACTAAGCGTGAGCACATTTTCAAAGAGAATAAGTTGACTGGTGATGTCGAGTTTGATTGTGTCGAGGTTCCAAATCTCTTGATAGAGGATGAAATCTATTATGTGATATTGAAATTTGGAGATCAGTTCTATTATACTGATGTCCGCAAAGATTTCAAGTTGACACCACTCAGGCATATTGGCAAACGTAAAGAGCGTGAGGAAATGTACACCAGGGATTATGTGAATCTTGGTGTTCATACTCCATTTGAGCTTTTGAATGGATCTGGTGCCATATCAGAATGGGTTAAGACTGCAAAGTGGATGGGTCACAAAAGTATTGGTATTTGTGACAAAAACACTATGGCTGCAACACTCCAGCTTCAAAAAGAGGCAAGGGGTGCCGGTATCGGATATGTCTTTGGGTATTCGTTGGTGATGCAGATTGACGGTGAAGAGATCGGTGCTAAAATATATGTTCACACTCAGAAAGGATTTCGTAATCTTTTGAGAATCCAGAAGGCCATTAATGTTGATCGAGAAGACGGAATGATTGATTATCTGGAAGTTCTGAATAGGGCAGAGGGTAATGTAATCGTCTTTGATAAATGGTCTGGTGAGTGGATGACTCAGAATAAGAAGCTTTTGAGGGATTTTGATAAGGCATTCGATGGTTGGGTGTTCTTCCAGGTTGACATGAGCGAATACCGTGCTGATCGTATAGATTCCAGATTGTTGGATTCTCAAAAAGCATTCTTTGATGAATTTTATAAGTCTGGAAAATGGGATCTTGGAATTGAGCCAGTTCTTATTGAGGATTGCTACTATATTGATTCTGATGAATACAAAAACAAAATTGTTCTGAATAAAATCGATACTGGTGTCACTCATGAGCTTTCGTATGCCCAGTTCTATAAGGATGTGGACCAGTTGTATGATGAATTCTGTGATTTGTTCTCAGAGAAATATGGTGATGATGTGTTTGATTTGATGGTTGATAATACGGTTCTGATTGCCAGTGAGAGTGATGCTGAATACAATACGTCTTCAGTAAACTATGCGCCTCGTTATTCTATGACAGAAGAAGAGGAAGCAAAATATGGCAACACCCACAATATGTTTAACCAATTGATTGAAGAGGGGTTCCAGCGTCTTGTTCCAAAAGGTAAAGAATCCGAATATCGCAAGCGTCTGGAATATGAGAAATATGTCATTGAGAGTACAGATAATGTTGACTATTATTTGATTACCTGGGACGAAATAAACTGGGCGCGTAAGAATGGTATTGCAGTTGGAGTAGGACGTGGTTCTGCTGGTGGGTGTCTCCTTAGTTTCTTGTTGGGAATAACACAGATTGATCCGATGCCATTTGACTTGCTGTTTGAGCGTTTCCTTCTTCCAGAGCGCGGTGGACTGGAGCCAGCAAAGGTTACTGTTATTGGTGATGATATTGCCAAGAAAGAATATGTCGAAGTAAAAATGGAAGATGGTAAGGTCATTAACTTTGCTGATGATGCAGAATTTCTGGTTCGTAGGGGTGATGAAGAGGTCACTGTTCTTGGTCGGGAATTGATGCCTGGTGATGACATCATTTTGGATAGAAAAGACGAATTGTTCACAGTAGAAGAATTGTAATTATGAAGATAGATAGCGTAGAAATTAAGTGTGGTAAGAAACCACGTAAAGTTGTTGACTCATTTGTTGATGATGGATACAGAAAGACCATGCGTGGCTCACTTCCAGATATTGATACTGACTTTGATGCAGATAAGCGTCCAGAAGTCAAGGCATACCTGGAGAGACGTTATAATCATGATGGCAAACAGCGCGTTTTTTCAGCTGGTACGTTTACTACTGAGCAAATTCGTTCTGTTATTAAGGATGTGTGTCGTGTTCATCGTGTTTCTGCTAATATGTCCAATTACATTACGGCTATTATTGACTCTGGTACTGATTGGACCGGATTGATGCAGCTTGCAGTCAAGGAAAAGAAAGTTCGTGATTTCATAGAGAAGCACTGGGATGTTTTTGAAGAGATACGCCCAATTATGTTCCAACCTCGCTCTCCAGGTGTTCATGCGTCGGCACTGGTGATCACTCCAGATATTATCGAAGGTGAAGACGTAGAGTGTTTTGACATTATTCCTATTAAAAAGATGGATGGACTCCTGGTATCTGAATTGAGTGGTGTGGAATTGGATGAATTGGGTCTCCTAAAGAATGACGTGCTTGGTATTGCTGAGCTTTCCAGATTGGATGAAATGATTCAGATCTGTAATAATGTATATCACACCAATTTGTCTATTGAAGGTTTGGCCACCAGTTCTTTAGATGAACCAAAGGTATTCGAGATCATCAATAAGGGCCTTACACAAGGTATCTTCCAGTTGTCATCTGTTGGTATGACAAGATTTGTCAGAAGTATGCACCCTGATTGCATTAATGATGTGATCGCTGCCAATGCTTTGTTCCGTCCAGCTACATTGGATTCTGGAGCTGCTGGTATGTATGTTGATGCTAAGAACGGAACTGTTGACCCTGAATATCTCTGGGGAACTTATGACATTCTGAAAGACACCTATGCTGTTGCTGCCTACCAGGAACAATATGCTGCCCTTGCAAGAAGTATCGGTGGTTTAAGTTTGGGTGATGGTGTTAATCTTGTGAAGGCCATTTCTAAGAAGAAAGTTGAAAAAATCCGAAAATTCAAGGATAAGTTCTATGCCGGTGCTCAGAAAAAGGGATGTCCTGATGAAGTTCGTGATCGTGTATGGAGCATTATCGAAGGTGGTGCTACTTATGGATTTAACAAGAGCCACGCTACCGCATACGGTATTACAGCATACATTGGAGCATATATCAAGGCATTATATCCGACTGCTTTCTACACTGTATTGTTGAAGTGGGGCAAGGACGAGAACATTCCAGCTATTCTCGCAGAAATGAGAGAGCTGGGAAATATCACAATTACCCACCCAGACATCAATGTTTCGACTGATAATTTTGAGACTGACTATGAAACTAACGAGATTTATTGGTCACTTCTTAGAATCAAATTTGTCGGTGTTAGTATGGTCGATTTTATTGTCAAGAACAGAAATCGCTACGGAAAGTTTATGGACCTGGAAGACTTCATTACACGTATCTTCAAACACAAATTCAAGAAGTATAAGAGCTTTGAGGATGAAGATAATGAAGAAGAATATAAGAGGTGCCCAGTTACTGCCAAGACTGTCAAGAATCTCATTATGGCTGGTGCCTTTGATAAGGTTGAGAATGTCGGTTCTGTTACTGAGCGATATGGTCTTCTCAAACATGCCGCTGAGCTTCTTGGGTTTGAAATCAAGGAGAAGGAAGTTCCTCAGGAGCTTCGTGATAAGCATTGGTTCTGGAGTCAGCAACAAATTAATCTTTCTGGTATCGGTTCTGTTGATTACGAAAGAATCTATAAGAATGAGACACTGCCTTCCAGCATGTACAATTATACATATTTCTCACTTGATAATCTCCAGCAACCTGGACTTGGTGATAGAAAAGTCGGTGTTTGTGCCACTATTGCTGAAGTTGAAGAGCGCAGTTATAAAGACAAAAAGACTGGTGAAAAGAAGTATTACGGAAAGATATTACTTCAACAGAATATCGATACTGCCACTTTGGTTATTTGGAATGACACTTGGATGAATGCAAAACAGTATTTCATGCACAAAAAGGATTCTATTGTGATCTTTGCCGGTAACGCCAAATGGAGCGATTATGACGAGAAGAATATTCTTCAGATTAATAAAGGTTCGTACATTACTAATATTTAAATATCAAGATTATGCCAACAAAAGACAAAAATGCATTAAGGAACTACAATGCCTCTTATTATCGGGACCACCGTGATGATAGGAAAGCTGCTGCAAAGGCCAGGTATGAAGAGAAAAAAGACGAGATCAATGCTAAGGCCCGTGAGCGCAGAAGACTTCAGAAGTTGGAGAAGATTCAAAAAGACCGTGAAAATGGGATCTGGGATTTTCAATAATGGCTGGGAAGTAATCCGAGAAGATGAATCTGCTATTGACCGTAAAATTAAGTTAGAAAACTTAAGTGAGGATAAGAGGATTTATCATAGAAGGAAAGCTAAAGAGTGGGATGCTGCCCACCCAGAAGAGACGCGAAATCGTAAAAAAAGATGGAGCCAAAATCATAAACAGTATTCGGATTACTCTAAGGAAAGAGAAAAACAATTAAGGTATGCAAAAAGAAAAAATATGGAGAAAAAGTTAGCAGACAAAAGGAAGAAAATCATGTGTATCTATGGTGTCTCAGGCTCTGGAAAGACTTTGGCATCATTACACTTGAAGAAGAAGTATGGCGCACAAGTCATCTGTTCGTACACTACAAGGCCAATGAGACCTAAAGAGGTTGATGGCGTTGACCACTTCTTTGTATCTGAGGTTCCAGACAAAGACACAATGCTTGCGTACACTCAGTATGGCGGTTATGAATACTGGGCTCTTAAATCAGATGTCCAGGGTGACATCACGGTATATGTAATTGATGAAGCTGGTATCAATATGTTGGATAAGTTACAGGACGAATTCAGAATCTATCCAGTTCGTACTGAAAGAAGCGAGACAAAGAGGCTTAAGGCCGGTGTGTCAGAAGAGCGTATTGCCCGTGATAGAAACCGTCAGAAACTTAATAGAAGTGTATTTGCTGTGGTTGAAAATGTTGGCACCAAAGCTCAGTTTTATAGAAAAATAGAAAGTGTTTACGAAAGAATCTTAAAATTATAAGTTATGGCAGCACCTAAAGAAAAACAATTTGTTCCAGTTGGTATTGTATTTGATACCGAAACTGGTGGTCTTGACAATCAGAAGTGTGGAGTTTGCCAGATATGTATGCACTCAGTTAGATTGGATACATTTGAAAGGACTGGTACGCTTAATATTTATGTCAAGCCATACAATAAGCGTGAAGAGATCCTGAAGCCTGTTAAGAAAAAGCAACTCAAAACCAAATATGAGATTGAGGATGAACAAGCTGGTATCGGTGAATTGATGGAGTACACAGATAAAGCCAAAGAAGTTCACGGATTGTCTTTGGATTTCCTCAGAGAGAATGGTCTTACATTGGAGGAAGCAGCTCAGGCAGTCATTGACTTTGTTAAGGGTTCCCAGATTACAGCAGGCAATAAAGGAAAGCCATTTCTTATCGGTCAGCACATATTGTTTGATGTCGGTATGCTGGAGCAGTTCTTAATGTATGCTGGTCTGTGGGAAGATTTTTGTAAGTTGGTTCAGGGAGACAAGGATTTCTTCGGACACTTCCAGCCTCTGATTCTTGATACGATGGTAATGGGTTATCTTGCATTCTGTAATACAAATCTCACCAGTTATGCTCTTGGAATGCTGTGTGAGGCCCTGGGAATCGAGATAGACGATGCTCACGATGCCGACTCAGATGTAACAGCCACTGAAGATATTGTCAGGATATTCACTACCAGAATGCGTAATGCCAATGGCGGTGATGAAGAAGGTTCTGGAATGGTTGAGAACAAACAGGAGAAAAAGCGCGTTCACTTTAAAATTTAGGGATTATGGGATATGTTTTAGACAAAGAGAGTGGCACTTTTGTTGAGGAAACCCCAAAAGAAGTTCAAGCTCAACAAAAAGAAAATGTTGTCGAAAACAAGGGCGACAATGTTGATATAGTAAATAAGAACAAACCAAATGTGGTTTCTGGTGCTGGTCTTGAAAACGAGCCAACTGAGACATTCAAGAGACTCACTGATTTGTCTGTGTTCCAGATTGTCGATCAGCAGACTGGAAAGGTCATGGGAATCATTAGTGGATATGCCCTTCAGATTAAGTTCAATCGTGAGGTCATAACATGTACAGCTGATGTCGAACAATGTTCTGAAGGTATTAAAAAACTGTTCTACGGAATTATTATGGACCAGTTGTTAGAAAGCAAATAATACAATCAATCACCTGGGGTATCACTTGCCAGCTATTTTAAATAAAAGAATAGATATGGCAAGTGAATTCTATACACGGCTGACAGAGGTGGAGCAGGATTTCTGCATTCTTCTTATAGAAGGAAGCGGAGATTATGCTGGAAATCCTGAGAAGTGTTATCTCGAAACAATTGGTAAAGAAGAGAAGATCGAAGAAAATGATCCTTTTCTTGGCCATTATGTCAGAGAAACACTTGGCCGTGAGGACATCCAGGGTTATATAAAAGAGCTTAAAGACAGCGTTGACAGTGAAGTTGACAATGAAATCTTACGCTCTTATCTGAAGTCGCGTCTTATCAAAATCATTGATGAGTGTTCGACTGCATCTTATACGGACCGGAGAGGCACCAAGCTTTCTCCGGCCCCGTTGCGTTCTGTGGCTAACCATTCTATCAAAACACTGATTGATCTGACTCCAGGTTTGGCCAAGCATGATGAGGGAGATAAAAATGGTGATGATGAAAACAAGGGCATGACGTTCAATGTTGTGGCACCTCCAAAGCCAGAAAAATCCAAAGAACAAATAGACCTGGAGAAGTCCGTTGAATCAGAAAATAAATAATTAAATATAAGAAAATGAATAGTGGACTTCGTAACACCATTGTCGGTGCGCTCATCACGATTGTAATAACATTTGTGGGAGCATGGATTCAAGTAAACAACCGGATTGCAGTTCTGGAAGTACAAATGGATACCTATGTCAAGGCTCAGCAGAAGAATGATGCTGACATGGATAAGATGTTGGATAAGTTAAGTGACATTCAAAGTAAGGTGACAAAGTTAAACACCGAATTTGAAATGGTTCATAAGAATAAAGAATGATATACAACTACGATCCACACCAAAAGATCCAGGAGAAGGCCCATGTTGTTATTGAGGACTCCAGTGAACTTAGAGCCATGCATCTTGATGAATTTATCGGGATGGAAGGAATGGTTGTGTCTCTTGTGAAGAGGTCTAAGCGAAACAGTGGTGCATGGGTCAGGATGCTTGGTGGTGAGTATGACAAAGAAGAGTGGTTTTTCCCCATTCTTGCCCTTAGGGATGTCAATGCAAAGTCAATCGAAGAAGAATTTGGAGATTTCGTAATTTAACTCATATATGAAAAGAAATTCAGTGCTTGCAGCACTATTGTTGATGTTGTTCATGGTTGCAGCCCCCTGCCTGCTTGGGGGCTGTTCTCCAAAAGTCATTGAGAGAATCATTCATGAAACCGACACTCTGAGGACTGTCGATTCCGTTATTGTTGTGACACGTCCTGACACAGTTAAGATTGAGGTTCCAAGTTCTTCTCAGGATGTCGTAACCAAAGATACAGCGTCACACCTGGAAGATAATCTGTATGTGTCGGATGCAAGCTGGGATGGCCAGTTTCTTCATCATTCATTGAAGAGCAAGCCAGGTGCGCAGCTTATCAAAACTGTAGAGGTACACGATACTATAAAAATCAAGGAAAAGGAACAGTCTCATAATAAAGAAGCAAAGGAAAAAGAGACCATATACGTACAGCCAACCTGGAAAGACAAAATAGAATATGCCGGATATGGTCTTGGTGTTGGACTCATAATTCTATTGTTGTATGTGTTTAGAAAGAAAATCCGAAGAATTTATGAAATCATTGGGCTCTAATGTTCCCAGTCGATTGAAAAAAGTCAAATACAAACCCCAAACATCAAACAGTTATGAAAAGAAAATTGCACATCAAGGAAAGACTCTACCTGATGAATATCCTTCCTCAGGAGAATTCACTGGTTAATTTCCAGTTGAAGAAGGGTCTCATGAAGAAGGTCGAGCTGACCGATGAAGATCGTGAGAAATTCGAAATCAAAGTTGACGAAGAAAGCCAGAACATGACCTGGAATGCCCAGAAGGATTTTGATAATCCTATTGAGTTTGAATTTTCCGATATGGAGTGTGAATATGTCCGTAAGGCCATTGAAGCACTGTCAGATGGCCAGCACCCAGATGAATACTGGTTAATTGTGACTACGTTGTACGACAAGCTCCAGAATACGGAGTCAACAGAGTAAGTTTCATAAAGTATTTGTTTTAGTTTCCTCCTGGTTTAATCATCCAGGAGGTTTTTTGTTTGGCTATTTCTAATAAAGAATAAGATGAGAAAACTTGTGCCTTATAAGGGCAATATCAATTGTGAGCCGTCATACAAACAGTTTCTTGTGTGGCAGATGCTTGAACCAAATCGTTGCGATAAATGTGGCAGCGAACTTGAAATGCGTCCAGTTGGCTACGATAATAACGGAAATGTCATAAAAAAGCCATTCTGTAAAAAATGTGGTACATCAGATATTCCGCGTCTTGTTTTATATGGAGGTGCCGCAGGATCTGGTAAATCATGGCTTGGTTGCGCCTGGGGTGTCAGTACGTGTCTCAGGTTTCCAGGCGCAAGATTCGCTCTTTGTCGTAAAATCCTGAAAGTATTGAGAGGTACGACATTCGTGACACTTCAGGGTGTTCTTAAAACATTCGGTTTAAAAGAGGGTGTGAACTACCATGTGGACTATGTGAACCTTATTGTGACATTCTGGAATGGCTCTAAAATCATTTGTCTTGGACTGGAAGATAAGCCGAGCGATCCTGAATTCTCTTGGTTGGGTTCATACGAAATCACAGCTGGATATATTGATGAAGCATCTGAGGTATCAGAAAAGGCTGTCGAGGTTCTTCTGTCTCGTTGTCGTTGGATGATTGCTGAGACGTTCTTGGTTCCTAAAGTTCTGATGGGCACAAACCCAGCTATCTGTTGGCTGAGAGAGAAGTTCGTCCAGGATGAAAACGGCAAGCCACTGGAGATATTGCCAGAAGGATATAGATTTGTACCGGCAACTGTATTTGACAACAAAGACCCAGATTTCGTTGCAGTATATGTGAACAACCTTCTCAATATTAAAGATGTCTATACACGTAACCGTCTTTTGCATGGTTTGTGGGACAATCCTTCTGGTAATGCCAATGCAGCTTATCACTCATTCAATTCCATCATGCACACAAAGACCGGATTGCGTGAGAGGGTATATAATAAGTTGCGTCCGCTTATATTGAGCTTTGACTTCAATGTGGCACCATATTCTACTTGTATTGTTTGCCAGATTGACTATGATCATAAGGTGTTCTATGTGTTGGAAGAAATCCTTGGTAAAATCAAGGAAAAAACAAACAACACACCAGCACTCGCAAAGGTTGTCTCAGATACATTGAGCGCAAGAGGTCATCTTGGAGGTGTCATTATTACTGGAGATCCCAGCGGTGCCAGCAGATCCACTCAATCAGAAGATGGTGTCAATAACTATACGATTATTCAGAAATTCATGAATGATGATGTTCTGAGGCCAAGGATTCAACTGTTGAACAAACAGCCAGCGCACATCACCAGATTGGATTTCATAAATCAATTGTTTGAAGGTTATGATGGCTGGAGCGTTCAGATAGATTTCAGGTGTCACAAACTTGTCGAAGACCTATTACGTCAAATGAAAAATGAAGATGGCACAAAATGTAAGCATGTCGGTCTAAGTCCTGATGGTATCAAATGTGAACTTCTTGGCCATTGTAGTGATGCCTTTGACTATGCGGTTGTAACATTCCTGGGAAAGATGTATTCTCAATTCAAGGCTCATACGACATCGCCAGTGGTTACAATACCAGATAATATGAATGCCTATGGAGTTGCATCGGAATGGGATTACTAAAGCTATTTAAAATAAAGAATGAATTATGGCATACAGACGATTTCTTAATGATACTGATTACCTCTCCACAATGACGGAGACCGGTATGTCTCAGCTTATTCGTGAGCGTCATGCGCGAGTTATTCAGGCTGAGCAAAGTGCGGAGTTATCTATCATAGAGTATCTAAAGCAGCACTATATGATAGAGGAGGAGCTTCTGAAAGGTAAGAAGATTGCTGAATACAACAATCAGATTACATATCCACCAGATGTATATTTCTTGTATCCAGATGTTAATGATGACAATAGGCTGAGGATTTTCCGTACACTTACCAGTATCAATGCCATCAAACGCCCGACTGATAAGCTGTATTGGCGCGAAATGGATAGCTTCGAGGAAATCGGAAATCTGGAAGAGATACCGTGTTATTCCCAGATGGTCACATGGAAGCCTGGTATGAAGGTCAAGTACAATAATTCTGTGTGGATATGTCTGGTAGGAAACGGTATTGAATTCAAGAACATTCAGATCCCAGGTGTTGTCGCATGGAAGCGCATTGAAACCTATGAGTGGCAACCGAACCTCTCATATAATTTCTATGATGTTGTTCGTTATGATGGGGAGTTTTTCATGTTGCTGGATACTGCCAATCTCGAAACTATGGATAAGACCGCAAATCCGGTAATCTCTGAAGAGTGGGGCCAGATAGGTGATTATACTGAGGAATATAACTACGATGTGAATGAGCATGAGTATGTTGTATTCAAAGACGAGGTATATTATCCTATCATGCCAGTCAATGCTGAGGAACCGATCCAAAATGAAAATATTATACTGGATGACCCCAGAAATCTCAATCTGGTGAAGCACATGACACGTCTTGCTGTATATGAATTGCACAAACTGATTTCTCCAACCAATATTTCGAATGTCCGTATCAATGACTATAATGATTCAATCATGTGGTTGAAGGATGCCCAGAAGTTCAGACTTGACCCACAGATTCCTCGCAGGATTGATGAAAAGGAGAATTATCCTTATACCGGCAGCGTAGTGGTTGATTTTGCGCGAGACCTGGATCCTTGGAAGATGACGTGGTTTGTATGATATATAAATAATGTACGTGCGCGAGGAGATTTTCTTATTTATCTCATAATTGATTGAAATTAATTAATAAAAAAATTGAGTTTTCTCTCAGAAGGCCCTATCCGTGAGGACGGGGCCTTTAAAATTCTTCAGAAGTCAGTTGCATTCAATACCATATCTCTGGAAGTCACATCGCCTTGGTTGTTATAATAGATGGCCTCACAGTTTTTGACTGAGGTTCCAGCTAAGTTTGCCACATATATAACTGGAATTCCTTTACTGATATAATGAGTGATTCCAGTATGCCTGAACACATAATTGTGTAGGGGGAAACTGACACCTATCATAGGACCAACCTTTTTGAGCCATACATTGACACGCTGGACGAATTTGTTAATGTCCTGGTTGCTATCTTTATAGTGTGCGACTCTGGCATCTGTTCTGACTGGGAAGATATATCCGTCCTTAGATTTGCGCTTCCATCGTTTCATAATTTCACGCATACGTGGATTAATTGGTACAGAGCAATCTGTAGACTGCTTTCCAGCTATCTTTCGCCTCTTGAATACAAAGTGATCAACACCATTGAGAGTCTGGATGTCATCATACTTAAGGCAGAGTGCATCGCATGGTGACTGGCACGTATATAATATAAAAGTGCAGAAATCATGGTATAATTGCGATTTCCAGGCCATCTGAGGCGATTTTGGGTGTACTGGCAGCTGATTCTTCGTCAAATTAATAAAAGCATTGCATTGGGCCTTTGTCAGAGTTTCATATTTGCGGACTGATTCTTTATTTTTCTTGGCCCATCGGACACCTTTTAGGCAATCAATATCAAAATATCCCATCTTGTCACCCCAGTTCAATGTGGCATGAAGAGACTGGGAAACATAATATTTGCAGCCATCACCTCGTTCTGACTCCAGATAGTCCAGAATATCGTTTACCAAATCAACTGTGATGTCTGCTAATTGGATTTTGAAATAGTCCTGGTGATTGGCCCTGAAGTATTCCTTAATTCGTTTCTCAGCCTTTTCATAGGCACCATACGTACCCTTCATGCTGCCATCTTTGTGTTTCTCCAGTTTCTTTTCCACAATCATTCTGGAGATCAGCCAATGAAGACTGGAGACATCTTCTTTCTTTTCTTCTGGTTTGACAGCAAGAAGGAACCCTGACAAAGAGCCTTCCCAGGTCTTTGCCAATTCATCGTAGGGTTTTCTAAAGTCTTCCAGGATCTTGTTGTTCTCCTCACTGAGTGGGGCAGATTTTGTGAAACACTGGCGTTTCTGGTTCCAGTGGCGTTTCTTGAACGAACCCCTGAGATACTTAGTAACGCTTACATACCTGACTTCACCATTTTTGTAAAGTCTTAGTCTCAAACCGAACGTTGAGCCGAATGACTGAAAATTTACACTTACCATAATTACAGAATTTTGCTGATAATCAACTACTTACGACAATTTTTAGCACCTGATTTTTAGTCATTTGTGCATGAAATGTGCATTTTCGTCGATTTTTGCGCTGAAATTATGTCAAACTCTGTAATTTTTGCAGCTAATTATTCAGAGACTGCCTTTGCGCGTAAGTGGCTGTTTTTCAATTAGTTGTGGGTACTTTTTCAGGTGATTTTTGTCATCTAAAATTTCCCCAAAGAGCGGAAGGTGAGGGATTCGAACCCACGGAACGCTGTAAAAACGTTCACCTGATTTCGAGTCAGGCACATTCGACCACTCTGTCAACTCTCCGAAACAGCCCTTTTCGAGTGTTAAAATGCACAAATCATGCACATGTGCATCCAATCGGGGGTGCTTTTGCGGCGCAAAGGTATTCAGAATTTTTGATTTCTCCAAACCCTTTATATATAATAATTCTTAAAAGGTTTCAAAAAATTATCTTGCAGCTACTTTTTCATGTGATTTTCGCATATATAAATAAGGTACGCGAACTCACACAAATAAAAAAGACCTCCCCAGATTTACACGCTTACTGGAGAGGTCGGTCTTTAAGTACAAGAAGTGTGACTGGCAGCTTCACCAGTCCTGTTTGCGAACGGACTACTTGCTATTGCGTGGTGGCCTCACTGGGAATCGAACCCAGAACTGAGCTTTAGGAGAGCCCTGTTTTATCCATTGAACTATGGGGCCGGTCAAAAATAGAACCTGGGAACTTCACAGTCACCAGGTCCTGAGCCAAAGTTTGAAATTTACCTGTAATGATTCATTTTCACATTATTAAATAGTCGGCGGTTGTTGCCATTCAGTTACAAATAGTATGATTGGGACTTCATCAAAACACATACCGACATTAATATCAGGAACCCTCAGAAGGTCTCTGATCTTAAGAGAGTCGAGATCTGGATTATTCATGTCATTTCATTTATTTCTACGAATAAGTTACAGTTGTCATGAGGCTGGAAGTATGGCACGTTTGGGTGCTTGTGTTTTGGAGCCTCCTTAGTGAGCCATGCCCGATAACACTTATCGCGTTTCGGGCACGTCTCGTTGGTACAGTGGCATACATCAGCTATGTAGACAGGCTTAATCTCAGACATGACGCTCTACCAGATCTACGATGTCCTTAACGGTCTCAACACTCTCTGCGTCTTCATCCGGAATACGGATCGGGAACTCATGCTCCAGCTCCATAATGATTTCAACACAATCCAGAGAGTCGGCACCAAAATCATCTTCGAGCTTTGATTCCATTTTCACACTTTCCTGGTCGATTCCAAGCTTGTCAACCAAGATTTCAATCACTTTCGATTCAATTTCTTGTCTTTCCATAACGTTTAAATTTTAATGATACGAATTGAGTTTTTGTCTTTACCGCGATTGTAGTTCTTTTGGAACTGTTCGGCATCTACACTGGATTGAGCGCGGTACACCTCAACCCAATTGCCCCAAGGGTCTTTCTTTTGAACTGCATACATAATTTATAGGGATTAAAGATTCATGTCTTTGATGACTGTCACAACATGTTCCTGAAGACATCCAGCTCTCATTGCCTCATGGCGAATGAATCTATTGATGTCTTTCTCAATCTCCTCACGATTTATGTGTGGAGGAAGAATTACTGGTGGTTCTACGTGTCCCATAATTATTGTTCTTTGATTACGTTTAAATCGATATAAGTGTCACCGGCAAATATGGTATAGACAATCCTGTTGTTTGGTTTGCTCTTATCGTCCTTGACACATTTTCGATGTTGGTTATCGGCAACTTCAGCAAGCTTGTCGGCCAACTCATCAGAAGTGGTATGTTCCTCTACCCAGGGCATAGCCATAAGATCTAAATCATGAACTACAGAACCATGTATGCCAAGTGCCCAGCCACATTCAGCTGCCACTTTACGCAATTCTGGGAATCTGAATACCCAAAAGATTGCATTATTGTCTTTTAGTTTTTCCAAATTGAACATATATCAAACGATTAATTCATCATTCAATGACTTATAAAAATACCTTTCGATCATAAGTTTTCCAGTATGTTTATCAGGTTTTGCACTGACGGAGCAACAACAGTCGTACCAGAGAAATTAAGATACGGAAGAGCCTGCGGGAACTGTTCTTTGACACGATTTTCGTATGCCAGTTCAGTTAAAACTGTCACGCAATCATTGTAAAATCCTGATGCTTTGCTTTCCAGCTCCCTCTTTTCACGCTGTATCTTTGTCAATTTCACATACTCCTTTGGATCAATGTTAATGCAACGATAGAATGGATATGGGATATTGCCAACGTAGATTTCAACATAGGATCCGCTACCGCCACCATCTGCGTGAAAACTGATTCTATCACACTTTTGATAACAATCCCTGTGATTGTTGAAAGCATCACGTACCTCAGCAGGAATATATTTTTCAATAAGTTCATCTACATAAGAGAGAATGCTTTCTTGGATCTTCTTGATTTTTGGTTCAAACTTGTCTTGCTTCATTTCTCTGGCCGCTTTTTTGGCCATTTCCTTTGTAATTCTTTGATTTGCCATAACTATTTGATTTTGTAAACAATAAAACAATCATCCTTTCGATATTGTCTGGTGACAACCATAATCTTCCCAACATTAGTTTGAAAAGAAGTTGCCCAGCAATAGTATTTTTTACCATTCTCACCAGTGCTCACCTTGCCTTCAGCAACAACTTGCTTAACACATTCAAGAGCTAATACGGGTGGAATATCGTCTCTAATGTCTATCTTCATGACTGTTCCTTTTTGCATTCAACAACAGAATTGTCATAGTCATAACCGCTAAAATTAGAGCACATCTGGCACTTCCAGTCGCCAACCATACAATCACACCCATGAGGGCATTTGGTTTGTGGGTAGCGTACAGGACCGGCTGGGCCATTTAGAGTCTCAAATTCAACTTTTATTTTCATATTTTCTTTTCTTTAATTTTTCAAATGCTGATTGTATTCGCTGAATACCAGCTAATAATTCTGGTTTTGATTCTTCCATACTTTGTTTAAGTTTTGCATGGTCAGCATTACCCTTATCACGTTGTTCTTGTGTAGTTCTTGCTTTTAACCATTTACCAAAGCATTCTTTGCAACAAAAGAAGTGACCACCATCTGTAATGCCATATAAAAATGGAATTTTGTATATAAAGCCCTTATTAGTTGCTTCCGCTCCAGCTGCCCCACCAGTTTTTTCAGTAGAGAACATATATTTACCGCACTCTTCACAATAAAAATTATTCATATCAATCTATTTCAAAAGATGTTTTACAAGATTGTCGGCATACATATCGGCATATTCAGAAAGAACATCACTAAAATCTTCTGATTTGTGAGTTTTTCTTGATTCGACACATTCTTTATTGATTTGCTCCATCCACCAAGGATTAGACAGCATTCCTTGCATAGCAGCAATTGCAGCTTTATCATGAAGTTGTCTACGATAACGGTATTCCTCTTCTGACAAATGTTTAATAAACAACTCTTTACTCCTATTTGTTTCAATAGTGAACTTGTGTGAACAATATTCATAATGATTACCATCAAAAGAAATCATGTCCCCTAAATGTAAATCAAACATTTCTCCATTGATGTCAATCAGTCGTAATGGTGTCGATGAATTATAAATATAATTTCTTATCATAATAACGCTATCTGTTTAAATGTTGATTGAACATAATTAAATCCATAGCTTCAATCTGAGAGCCAGAATACATTTCTGGGCAATTCCACCCAACTTGCATTTTAGTATTGTGAGCTTTACAAATATCAGCGATTGCAAACTTCTGAGCTTCAGTTGCGGCATGATCTCCAGCCATTACTTTATGTGGTGAGAACTTCAAATAATCCAATTTCTCCAGGCTCCACTCTTCATTTACGGATTCTTGATTGAGCCTCTTGCAAATCTCAATAGCAAGCACATGATGATCATTCTGTTCATTGTAAGACTGATGCCCAAAGATCTCACCATCAGGAGAAATCCAACCGCATACTACATCCTCAGGTCTTGAAGGCTGGATAATTCCGTATGGCTCAACAATAGCATTATCGTCCTCAACCCATACCTCATCAACACCAACCAACTTTTTATTTCCCATAACAACAGCGGTTGCCAAATCAACTGGGAATCCGACAAGCATTTGTGTCAACAGATTTACGCCGACAGAAACATCATTGGTCTCTTTATACTTTTCTCTGACAAAATTTGTCACGAACTCTCCTTCTATGGAGAAACGTATTCCAGCCATAATTAATACTGTTTACCATGAAGCATCGCACGGTTCTCGTTGTACTTCATTTTTGTTTCCACATGCCACTTCAGATCGATGTTGAGGAAATGAGCCCAACACTCAATAAACGAGAGAGACATACCCAGCATTTGAGTATCTGTAAGATGATTAGATGTAATGATATTGCACAAAGAATATGCTGTGTATGTGAATGACTTATCACCAAATATGGATTCCCACTCCTCACATAAGTCTTTTCTGGGAGAATCAATCGGAAGCAGTGTGTATTCGCCAGCATAATCACACAAACGAATAAAAGCGTCTGCCAGTTCCTCAGCAACAGAACCCTTTACGTATTGTTCATATCGCTCATTGAAGTCTGGCCATACATGCTCCCGCTCTTCAAAATCCTCAATACCATTATAGTGATTGCCTTTTCGATCAGCTTCAACGGCCTCTGAGATTTCACACATTACCAGCATAAGCCAATGTTCTTTAGTACGCTTCTCCTGGTGAAAACCATGTTGTGAGGCAATCCTATAAGCCTCGTCGATGTAATGCTTGATATTTTCCATATTAGTCTTTTATTTCTTCAAATTCTTCTTCTGATACTTCTGATGCCATACGTTCTTTTAGGCCACGCTTGAACTCCAGGAACATGGCTTCTGGCACTTCCTGGAAATTGACCACATGAAAGTCTTCCACGTTGTTTTCCAGCATAACGCTGTTCTCAATATCGATGATGGGGCAAAACTCGGTGTCAGAGCCAACAATGCCATTCTTGTGTACTATCTGACCTTCTTTGACACCCATGCCAAAATAAAACCAATATTTCTTCATTTCAGATGTTCTTTGATGTTTTCTTTGAATATTTTCTCAGCCTTATTACAGAGCATTTTGTACATATTGTCACATTGAACACCCCAGGTATTCAAATTCATAACTTCCTCTGACTCCTGAAGGAACTTCAACTTCTCCTTTGCCTTTTTATTGGCTTCTCTGAGGTCATCGAAAATCTCAACAGATAGTGTAGAATCGAATTTCTTTATTGCGTCATTCATATCAAGAACACAACTCTCCAAGAGATCTGCCGTCATAAATGCTGCAATATATAGAATGTTCATTCTGTTCTTCAGTTCAAATGGAAGGTTCAGCTGATTTACATTGATTTTCTTGGCCTCTTCCTGGGCATCTTTGATATAAATTTCAAATGCCTTTTGGTAGAGCGCATTTAACTTTTCCTTCATCTGAACAGCCTGAACAAATTGACGTTTGGCCATGTATTCGTCATACTTCTTCTGAAGTTTCTGGATGTCACGATCCTTACCAACGACTTCATAGAAGCGTTTCTCCAAATCTGGAGTGGAAAACTGTATGTTGTATTTGTTCGCTAAGTTCATTTTCTTCCAAAATCTGCTGGGATCTCACCCCAGGCTTTATTGTCCCAATGTATAACTTTGATGTCTTTGATTTTCTCGTCCATGATACGGATAAACGCTTCGGCCTTCATCAATTCCATATTGCGCTTACCAGATGCCGTCTTACGATTGACAAACCATGTGATAGCAACCATTGAGTCTGAAAATATAACCTTTGGAGTGTATCCGGTCTCATAGATGTGTTTGACACCTTCCACGATAGCCAGAAATTCACCAATATTGACTGTTTGGTTTCCCAGTTTCTCATGGAAGATGATTTGGCCAGTCTTAAGGTCAATACCTCGATACTCAGTCATCCTGTTTTTGGTTGAGTGAGCTGCATCAACGGCAATACCTTGTGTTCTGTCAATCATAACTGGTGTTTTTTGTAATCCTTGTACAAAGCGCACACCATATTTGCAGAACGCAAATAAGCATCGATGACCTGATCTTTGTCACGGATGTCGTTACGTTCTTTGAGAGCCTTCAATGCGCCCTCTACGGTCTTTCTGGAATCATCCTGACCGTACTGAGGGTCGTATATGATTGATTTGTTTCCGAACTTGACAGTCACCTTGAATCTGTTACTGGTGACAACAGTGTCAACAACAGCAGGAAACAAACACAGCTCAATTTCAACAGCAATAAATCCATTACCGTTTTTCATAGATTTCAGCCCACAGTCATAAAGTGCATTCTCAACGATATTGTTGGCCAATATAGAATCTGGGATTACTACTTTTTTCTTTACGGGAGCATCTTCACGGCATCCCATATAAACCCCTTTGTCATTCTTGGTTACGTAGCCTACCAGGGTTACGTTGTCTTTTGTGGACCGCTTGAATTTAATTTTGGTCCGGATCAATTCTGTCTGACTCATTTACTATCAATTAAAAAATTACAACTAAAATTCTGGGTGCCAATGGAAGAACCACTGGCATCCAGAAATAGCCGACCCAGAAAACTCCAGGTTTTTAGTTTAACTCCTATTAATTGGTTTTAACTTCAGTTAGTAGTCAGCAATTTCGAATTCTTCAAGTTCATCAAGATCTGGAAGTGCATACTCACCAGATAGATTGACATGGAGGACCAACTTGACTGACTTTCCTTGCTCATGCATATTTTGAACGAGTTCTTCCAGCCTCCTTTCACCAATGAGAATCGGTTCAGAATTTTCGGCAAGGTTTTTGGAGCCAATCACTAATTGGTCTCCACATCGGAATATCACATAATCATAATACCCCTGCCCATAATATTGGAACAGGCGGTTGAAATCGCCATTATAACACATAAGCATTAGTATTGAGGTAAGGACTCAGCATTGCACCGTGTACACACCCCTCCAGTACGTTTTGCAGTTGAAATAGAAATACGTACACCACACATTTTGCAGAAGCACATCTTACCATTATAATTCCGATATACGATATTACGAACATGGTAAATCGAAAGGCCGTATTCCTTCGACAAAGCCACAAGAATTTCAGACTCTCCGAATTTACCCTTACTCTTAGAGATATGACGCTTGTAATTGAGGAAGTCCTGTCTCATTACGATTCCCCTGATTCTGGAAACGTTCAACAGGCCCTGCTCATTCATGCGCTTCAATGTATCAATCGGGATCTCAAATATCGCGCTTGCTTTAAGAAGATCCTTTTCTCTTAGAATTTCTGTTACTCCCAGTTCCATATACTTTGAATTTTACTTCGATGTCAACATTTGTGGCAACATTGATGTCATTCCAGGCATTAAACAGCATATCCAACACAATTGTGTCAGTTTGCTGAGGCGTGATGGTTCCAAGGTTGTACTTGCCCATTTTGAGAGTCTGAACCATATCATCAAAGAATTCATTCTCTGGAGTGATGTCTTTTAGTTCAAACTGCTTTCCAGTATCCGTCAGAAGTGTTTTGCATAATCTGAGGAACCTCATGTAACTATCACGCGCCTTCTCTGTTTCCTTTAGGTGCTCCATATATCGAATCGTAAAGTTTGACACCAGCCTTGGTAGAGAAAATCACATCCCAGGCTATACACAAAAACAAAAACGAAAGCCGGAGTATCAACGGCCCAAATAAAATAGCTATCAATACTCCGGTCAAGATGATTAACCGATTCATTTATTATTCCTTAAATCCAAGATTTCTGAGAATATCATCCAGGACTGCCAATAACGTACCGCCAAGTCTGCCAATGGCGACTACGACAAACAAAATTATAAGTATCCAGGTCAATATCCAATCCATTACATTATTCTTTATTATGTCCGTATTTAGCATCCAGTTCGCGGGCAAACCGTTCCTGGTCCTCTTCGTATCGTCCAGTCTCAGGATTATAGTACAGACCGGCAGCATTCATGGATTTCTCCCTTTCAGCATCTGATCTGCCAGATTGCTCATGAAACCACTGACCAGCACTATGAAAATCGTCCTTCATTTGTTCATCCACTGGCCTGTCATCTGGAGCCATGAGCGATGCCATTCCGAATACGCCACCACCGATTATAATAAACAACCTGATGGCCACATACGCAAATACGATTACGATTAGTGTTCTGATTATACGACTCATTTCTGATTATCAATTACCGTTATATCAAATTCCAACCTTGCCATGAGAGTACAGAATCGCTCAATGCCTATCGAAACGGACTTATCCTTGACTGAGTGGTAATCGATCCCCTCATTTATCAAGTCTCCGTCTGACAAGTTGAAAAAGCCCATGCCACGTTCAATGGCATAATGGACTTTCTCAGGAGTATCAAGCACAACATTTTCACCAAACACCCTATTAGTGACTACAAGAGACATCTTACGTTCATGAAGATAATCAATGAGCGTACCAGTCCTATAGTTGCCACCGCTTTTCCTGGGATGTTCAATGGTGGAAACGATGTGCTCCGATAGTTTCTTGGGAACCAATTTGTAACCCTTGCGAGTTTCAAGAATTCCCATGATCATTTTACTGATTCCGAATCTGTCTGTCATAAATCAATTGCCTCTTGTATCTCGTCAATGACGGACTCCAGATCAGAAGAAGCGTCCCTTAATTTGTCGGCGATTTCCTCATACTGGTCATGTTTTTCAGACGATTGCATATTTTCAGGCATGTTGTCTGCCTTGTCTTGTTCTTCGTCTGCCAACTCTTCCAGTGTCTCTTTAAGAGGCTGGAGTTCATCAATGATTTCCGATAATTTTTTTCTCGTTGTCTTATTCATCTGCAAAAATAATTAAAAAATTTGAAACACACTTAATTCATTAAGAAAAATTAAGCCAGTCATCTTCTCAGACAACTGGCTTCTGAATGAAACAGAAATACTACAAAATGTAGTTAAAGTTCCTCGATTGCCGCTTGGATTTGGGTAATTCGAGTTGCCACCAGCTCTTCAAAGAGAGCGATTCCTTCAGGATCATCCGTTCCAATGTAAGTCATGCCAGGTGCCATCTGGTCAAGACGAATCTTCACGGGATAGTTCTGCTTACTTTGCAGCATGAGCTGCATTCTCTGGTAAGTGCTCAAAAGCTGGAACAGTCTTTCTGCACTGGGAATTTTTGTTGCATCCATATTTACTTTATTTAATGGGTTATCTCATAAAGAAATAGCTGGAAACACTCCAGCTATAAGATTCTGCACCAATATTTCTCAATGTCCATTGTCAGACCGCCATTCCGTTTGTTGTTCCAATGAGACTCCAGTTCTTTCAATGTCATGGTGCCGGTACAACACTCTCGAAAATCACTGGGTCGCATCAGTTCAACCTCAATTCTGCTATAATGATTCACAGAAAAGAGATACACCATTTTTTCGCCCATACCTTTATATATTATGAAAATGTCTTGATAACCTTCTTTACAAACTCACTCTCAGGCAATTCGAACCAGTCAGAAGGACAGTATGCATAGATGTCAGAATCCATCAACTCAGCATTTCTGTCAACAGGATCGCCGTCTTCACCGATAAGAATATCGCTCAGAGTATTTTCCACAATCAACCAGTCGCAGCCCTTATCCATTTCATCTGGACTTACAACGAGTGCCGATTTATATGGTTTGTCATCATAGTGAGTGAGTTTGCAAGGTACAACTGGATCCTCAGCATAGAAGTTCACGTATATGCTGGAGAACCCAGCTTGTAACCTTGCATTTGCACTCACATAGGGTCTAACATTTGTAGCACAATAAATATCATAAGGCTCACCACAGATGTTTCCATTTTCATCTATGTGTTCACCTTGATAAACTACGACCTCCACAACTCTCTCGTCGCCAATAAATTCTTTGACAACATCCTGAGCTGCCTGGATTGCAGCATCTATTGAATCATAGTATCCAGCACACATTCGATGATTGATACCTTCTTCATTTACGATGTCGCTGAGGTCAATAGTCCATATTTCTTTTCGTTCTTTCATAATCGTGTTGTTTTTTGTTGTTTTAGAATAGTTGCCCTATTATTCCTGGTAGAAGTTCTTTCAATCTCAGCACAGCTTCCTTAAACGTATCGAAACTCTCGCTATCATCATTAATCTCCAGAAAATATTTTTCCAATTGTGGATTATGATGAATCTCGATGATCGGACATGCCCAGTCATCGTTTGAAAAATGTGGTTTAATCATCGTTTTTAAAATAAAATTCTTGAACTAAACAGCCGTCATGTTTCAGACGGTCCCAATACTCACAATATAGACTTGTGCTGTCATCAGTAGAATCATACTCCTTTAACCTTTCCAGAAGTATGTTATATGTTTCCTGAACATCGCTCTCAGTGTATTGCTCAGGCATAATATTCCACCACAACGCATTATTTTGAATACGTGCCAGAACAACACATTTATTAACAAAGCCGACATAGGATTTATCTTTGTGGCCTCCACAAGTACAATTGTAGTCATCAAAGATCATTTCTATCCAGTCGCTTGTCACGTTCTTTTCATCAATTGGTGCCGGAATCTTTTTCATGTGTATCTTGTATTTACAGTTACAGACTGAACGTCAGAAATAACATCGTCTTCCCAAGTGATAGCTTTGATAGGTTCGAGTGCTTTCTGTTTGTTCTCAATATCGAATTTCAGTTCAACTTCATAAATGACACCTGGATGATCAGGATGGCCTTCGAAGAACAGGGACCAATAACCGTCCTCATAGCACTCCATTGAAGTGTCAAATGCCTCGTTTTTCTTACTGTTACTCAGCTCATTCAGAGCCTCTTTAAGAATCGCTGTCTTCTTGATTGTTTGGCCATTACTGAGAAACTGACACTTAATTTGAATCATAGTGATGTTCTGTTTCAACGCCATCTTCAAACACACACTTTAAGCCACGTTTCGCTGTATCACGAATCAAGCAGCCACTTCTATCAGTAATGTAGTTAGGCTCTCCAGTATCTTTATCCCAACAAGAAGGAACACCGGTTTTATCTGGAATCAAAGCACACAAAACACCATCGTCTTCAGAACTTTTATATCCATTATAGCCATTGATGTAAGCACCTCTTCCAGAATATAACTGGCCATTGAAATAATAAGAGCCAAGCACACCACCTCTTGCAACAAAGAGTTTCTTGAAGTCTGTTTCAACCTCAATTCCTTCCTCCACACAATCTTTGAGAAATTCTTCAACTTCCTCTCTGGTCATGTGAATCCATTCCTGATTCTTGCCCTCTATGCCGACAAATCCTTCCATGTGATAGTCGGTAGGGTCAAGTCTGTAATCGGATGCCTGGAGGCTCTTATAGAACTCCTCCAGGATCCATTTTGAAGTGTAGCTAAGCATATTTACTCAGATTTTGTGATATAGCCTCGCTCAATGAACATCTGTTCGAGCTGGACTGCCAGGAATTGAGCGTCTGGGTGTGGTTTGCCAGTAGTTCCTCGGCTACGCAAATCGAAGAAATGATCCCAATCAGAAACAAATGCTGTGTGTACAAGAGTTGTGTTGGTATCCAGAGGGAGAATTGTTCGCGCTTGCTGTGCTGGCCACCCCAGTTCTGTCAATTTGAGATATGCTTTCTCACAAGCCAGGTTAGCAAACAGCCACCAGTCAATAGGTGCCCAATCCTTGTCTCTGCCATAAGAGAAGTCATTCAGATAGGTCTGGAATGTGGAATATGTAGGGATGTCTGAGCCAATCCATGTCGGAACATTGATGGCAATCTCATTACCATACTTCTCCTTAGAGTAGTTGCAGTAGCGAGTTGATTCCTCAGCGATTGAGTTGACACGATGACGGTTGAACTCACGGGTAATGGCAATCTGGGTATAGAATCGTGCCGTTACTCTACGCTTGTGATGCTCAGTTGGCTCACAGAAGTATTTGAGGTCATCCAGCCAACCATTTTCTACCAGGACACGGAGATTTGTCGTAACATAGTACGCATACTTATGGCTTGTATCACTCTGGCAATGCTCTATTTCTAAGCATTCACTATTGCATCTGGAGTATTGGTTGCCCCAATAATGTCTGAGAGGATTGCTATCCCAGTCTACTGCATAGAGATATACCGTACCGTGCTCCAGCATCGCATAATGCTTGGATTCAATCATGCGGTCCACAAATGGTTTTGCAGTACCCTCACCAATGAGGTGTGAACTCTGGTAGCAGTTACGGCCTGCTGCCTCAATAGCCTTGTACATTCCTTCGAGACCTGGGCCTTGCTCCAGAATCTCAACTTTTGGTTCAATAAATTTCATGTTTGTAATATTTTGTAATTATAAAAGATAATTTATTTATCAGATTTTTCTGCCATGTGGTTGAAAGTCTCCATGCACTCACTTATTACTTTGTACTGAAGATTGGCTCTTTCCTCATAAAGTTCGCACAGAGTCCAGTCGCCATTGCCATAACTCTCAGCAGCACAAGAGTCCTCGTCAGCTTCGCCATCCAGAATCTTATCGATGTCATCTATCCAGGATAATTCATCATTTGGAAGCGATACAAGCTGATCTTCATCCATAAATATAGGATACAAAGTGTCAAATACTTTAGCAATCAGTTTCTGACGATTATTTGGCTTGATTCCCAGATGCTCTTTCAATATACTGGCCACATTGATCAGCCAAGCATCTGGAAGTGAGGCAACACGAATGTCTCCTTCCATATTACCATCAGCACCATGAAAATACCATTCTTTACCACCCTGGAGATCATCACCCAGAAACGCGGACTCAACTTCAAATCCGTTTGGCAATTTCAAGCTGATGTCAGCAGCCATAAAGTTTCGCTCTTCTAACAACTCCAGAAGAGCAACAACAGTATCTTCTACCGTATCAAACCAGTGTACTTTTATATCTTTCTTTTTCATAATTGTGTGATTTTGATTGTTATTCGAATGCTACAAGGCAAGTCGTTTTGTCTTGTGGTAAAATATCATAATTGATAAGACCATGATAAAACGCCTGGTGTAGTTTAGTTATTTCAATTTCTTCTTTTTCGTTGTCATACGCAGCATCTTCAGGTGCATTGAAACAACTTACTTCTTTGTTGTTGTATGCATAACATCCATATCCAGGAGTTTCTACCAAATATACACCAGCCTCAATACATTTCTGTACTGCATATTTCAGATTAGACAGTGCAAGTTCTTGCGTTTCCGTCAACTTAAGTTTTTCATATTTGTTCATGACTACACTTTTTCATGCCTGACAGTTGTCTCTTCATCTTCGAACCACATATAGTTGATACAGCTGACATTAAACCCCAGCTTTTCGTCTATACCTTCTTCAGAGAGCCACACTTCCGTGTTTTCGTCATACACATTGAACAGCTTTTCCTCCTGTTCTTCTGAGACCTCCAGAATGATAATTTGAACACCACTGGGGTCAAGAATCGCTAATTTCGACATATCATAAAGATTTAAAATCCAACCTAAAATCGTTACAGAATCGCTTCCATGAGCGAACACTCATTTCATAAGAATCATACTCTTCATCAAAGATAGCCTTAATTCTGGGATGGTCCTCCAGAAAGCACTTCAAGAACTGTCTGAAAAGACCACCATGAAACTCCATATACACAACCTTACTCTTCATCTTCTGAATCCTCCTCTTCGTCTTCATTGATGTAATGTTTCCAGATTTCTGGATACTCATAGATATAAGGTGCCGCATCATCGATTTCTTCGAGAGCTTCCCTTTCCGAAAGAGATTTAAGATTGCCGTATCCATTATATCGGATATAGCCATCTTCCCAGTCAACATCACCAAAGCAAATATGACGAACAATGGTCATCTTGTCACCATCACCATAGTTGTCCTCAAAGAACTGTTCGTCAAAACTGGAGATCATGTCATCCATATTGTGATTGGCACAATACTCCTGATGACACTGAAGTTTCTGTTGGAACGTCAATTCGTCCCACAACTCCATAAATCTTTCTTCTGTCATGATGCTTTCTTTTTAGGTTTGAATTCAACCTCATACTGGTCAAATGCATCGTCCCAGGCGACTTTCTTCATGGTGCCACCAAAGAACTCAGCAATACGATAGTAGCAATTCTCTCCGACACCATAGTCAAAGTGCGGGAACCAGCCATCCAGAGTCATTCCATAAGGAACTTGTTTCTTGGTACGACGCATTCTCCAAGCCATTCCAGACATAAAATCATTGAAAATCTGGGAAAGCACAGTAGAAGCCTTGTCATAGCCACAACCGCTGCAAGTATAACCATCACGATACTCGCCAGTTCCGTCCTGATATGTGACCCAAACGCGCCCATGAGGATTATAACCCCACATAGATGAACGCTTCCAGGTCAATTTGATTGTCATAGAGCGCACATCCTTGCGGTTGGCCTTCTGTTCATACTTAGCATTGAGTCTTTTGAGGTAGTTCATAAAACCACGCTCAGTTTTGTACTCACTCTGTTTCTTCTCAAAGGCAATTTGCTCTCTGTGAAGATACGGATACTGCTTACACATTTCTCTTGTAGTCATAATTGTATAGATTTATTCCCACTCAGTCCAATAAAAATCAGTTCTATTCATAGCGTCATCGAGGTATTTTCTACGCTCTTCTTCGGTCAAATCCTCGTATTTCTTCTGGCAATGGTCCCATTCCATAGCCTGTTTAATGAAATTCTCGTCACTCATTCGATAACGGAATTTCTCAACAGACTCTCCGAAGAACTTGGCGGCACATTCGTCAGAGCACACAACTGTGGCATCAAGCATCCAGCCTTCAACCATCAATTCACCACAAATTTCACAGACACGGCAGCACTCCAGTTCATATTCATCGATGATGTCCTGTTTTTCTTCCGCACTGGCAGTCAAAAGCCTTGTGAATATGGATGACGCAGCTACTCTTGCTTTATCGTCATCATCATAGTCATCTATAATCGCATTCAAGATGCAATCATAAATATGGTTATAGTTCTCAGTTTTCATGCTTCTATATCGTTATATTCTGGGATGTCTATTTCTTCCAGATCGAACACATCTACACTACCAAGGTATGTATAAAGTTCGTCAGAGCAACAATTCTCAGAGGAAGCGATACGGCCCACCAATTTAATGTTTGAATTTTCGTCCATGCTGATTCTGTGAACATAGAAATAATGAATGTCCGTATCGGTAATATGGATTTCATCAATCTTACATTTGATGCATGGGCAGTTCTGGAATTCCTCTTCTTCATCGTCATTTTCAACCATTTCTGCTGGCAAGAATTCCCAAGATTTGTCATTCCAGGTATTCAGGCAATCAGAAATGCGTTTTGTTTCACGGTCACGGATGATTTTCTCCATGTGACGGCCTGGGAGTGCCTTGAATATCTCAAATGTAGCTGCCAGTCCTTCGATGTCCAGTTTGGCATCTTCTTCAGTCAAATCATTAGAGAACAATTCATCGTTCACCAATGTCTGATAGCGTTCTTCTGGCCACTCATAACCAGGGTCAACTTCTATTCGGAGTCTGATTCCATATTTACCAAGTTTCTCCTTGTATGGCTTAGCGAATTTTTCCAGACTCTTCAGTGTTTCACTTTTGTTCATTTTACTTTGCGAAATAATGTTTGCACTTTTCTTTACCGAAATAAATCTTCTCAGGAATAACCGGATAACACTCTGGGCACCCAGTTAAGATACACTCGTCACGGGTAGGAGCATAACAAATACATGTAGGACACTGATACGCCATATTAATCTGAATTAAGTTCCATTATAGTCTCGTCACGTTACTTTATTTGTTAGATTCAATCCTGATTATGAAGGATGCTGACCGGCGTTTATGGCCTACGTTGGAGGGTTTCAACGCCGGTCAGCATCGTATTAAGAATCAGGATGCATAAACCATGACTATCTCAAAGAACATTGGTCGTGATACCACCTTTTATTTATTGGGGACTTATCCCTGGCAGCGTCTTTTCAAAGCCTTGGTCTCAGCCCACTCAGCACGTTTAGCCTTGATGTTTATTCCATTGTCAGTGATCAGCTTACGCATGAGGCCGAACAGTCTCCAGCCCTCACCAGAATACTCCATAGCCTTGGTCATGAGTTGTTGGAGTGATGCATCCTTGGAGAGCATACGTCCACGCTTGTCTCTCATAACACAACGGTGGAACAGAATCAGGTTCTTCATCGTATAGAACGCACCAGCACCCTTGTATGCGTCAATCCAGCGGGCACTGCAAGGAGTCTGCCAATCCAGTCCGATTCTCTTTGTGTTGAACAGACGGAAAGCATGATACAACTTATCAGGGTCATTGTGAATCATCGAAATCTTGCAGCGGACAGACTTCAGCGGATTGAGAACCTTGGCATCGATGTCCGATACGAAGACGTTCTTACCGCCAATGCAGATATACGGAACGCCCTTACACTTGTGGAGGTGCTTGCGCTGCTTCTCATTGATGGCTTTCTGGAGCTTCTTCAGATAATCATCGATCATGGCCAGCACAACCTCGCCATTAAACCAACGATTACGCTCACGGAAGTTCTCCATGTCTTTCTTCCAGAGCTTAGCCTGAACACGCAGCTCTTCCTCGGTCATCTGCCAGGTGTACTTGTAACCCTTGGAGTGAACCCATGCTACGAATCCCTTGCCATAGTAACCCTCATAGACCAGGCCACAGAACACCTGGGCCATAACCCAGCGACGGAAGAGGTCATGGTTAGGAACTGTACCAGCATCGAAAATGGCTCTCAGAACAGGATCGTCAGCAGTTACGGCAACTGGGATGTCACCTTCCCACTTCATCATCTTCTCTTCACCACTCGGAGTCTTCATAGAGAAATACTTGGTGATGTCAATACCGGCAGTCTTCAACTGTTCCTGGCGGTCTTTCAGCTTCATGTAGATAGTACCCAGACCAGAGTCAGCACCGATTACGGTTGCATTCTTTACTGTACACTCATGCTGATTGATTTCGAATTCAGCACCGCACTTCGGACATACCAACTTTGTCTCATTCTTCTTTGTTCCCATAATTGTAACTTTTTTAATTGTTAATGATGTTAATTGTTATTGTTTGCCGTCAATCCACTCTCGCAGAATGACGAAATCCTTGTCGTTTTGAGATTGCCAGAACCACTTGCCCATTGATTCCTCGTCCCACACAAAGAGACCTGAGAGAATCCAGCACAACAGATATGATTCCAGCCTAAACTGAGCAACTTCTCGGTCAATTCCATACAACATGTCATCGTCACTCAATTCGTTGACACGGAGTGCCTTGAAGTATCGCCTTTGTTTGTTGTCGTTTCGTTCCGATGGCCTGGAGTGTTTGTATGCCTGATACAAATCTTCCAGAACCGAAATACTGAAGCAATTGGTGTCTGTCAGTTCGCCCTCATAGGAACCACCATTCACCAAATACTTCTTGTCAACACTCAGATTTCTTTTTATGAGGTCAACCTTAAACTTTGCACCGGCTTCTATGGCTTCCAGTGCTTTGGAAATAATTGTTTGCTCCATTTTTGTTCCGTTTTAAAAACATACACTCAGACCCATTGGCGTGTTACTGTACTTTTCAGATTGAATCCGGTGGGTACATCTGAACGGACCATCTCAGACTCTGAGATCGGTCCTCGGATGTGTCTAAACCGGATGAATGAAACAGTTGAGCCACTTATGTATTTACGTTCACGCTCCGCTTTCTGGATTCCAGTGACATGGTACACTGCTGTATTTTTCAGATGAGTACAGTTGATGAGCTCATAAGATGACGGGGTAGGATCATAGTGTTGATCATTCCCCGTCATAGGATGAGCTACAGAAAACTGTAATTTGAATCCGTCACTCTTATCCAAAAACCCTGTACTGGGAATGGTTCGCCCATAACTCAAACAGCATGTCACATTTCTGTATTTCTTAGATAATTCCCGCTTAGGAAGCACTTCTGAGGGTGACATGGGCATCATGTAATGTGCCCAGTCCTCCTCGTGAAGGGCTTCTCTTGGCGGGACTTTGAATCCACTGTTCCATATTACAGGCTCTTGTGATAGAATGTCTTTGCAATTTCTCAGATACTGGTGACACACTTCTTTATTTTTCAGATGTTGTGAGCCAGCGTCAGCTGTCTTGTGAAAGCTGGTTCGACGTAGAAGATATTGCACGTCGCACCAGCTGTAAGAAGATATGGTGACGCTGAACCTGAAACAGAATCCTTGAAACCGCACTCTGTGTTGAGTATCTGTGGCACCAAGCAGACTTGCATTGTCCTTTATGTTGCAGATACTTAGATGGCAGAGCCACCTGGAAAGATCGCGGCGGCTGTTTGATATAACAGTGCCGCGATCATTCCGGTACATTTGCCATCTCAGTTGAATTACTGTCTGCCAAATACCACCGTAGTTCATGCTAACGATTGAGAAGGACATCATGCAGGCTGCACTTTCCTTTAGTCTCCAGATATGTAACCAGGACGAACTGGGAGGAATCCTGGAGTCATGCGGATTATAAATCGGCCAATGACCCTGGATACCTCCCAGTATCCCATCCTGGTGTGTTGAATCCTCTGCCATTTGTCCTATGCACTGTGCTATGCTGGAACACTCACCATCATGGCGCATACCTTTACTCTTCAGATTGAACTCTGTGGTACTGAAGGCAGGAATGAAGGACTCACACACAGGATATTGTCCTGTCTGAGAGTCGGAATGCCTGCCTTCTTGTCCCCAGAGAAGTGAATTGTGATGTCTTGTGTTCCGTACCATGCGCTGTTTCTTCACGAATTATAACTGGGCAACTAACGTATTGTAGACTCCCCGACGTGTCTTGATAGCGTTAGCCATACAAGAAATCGTCAAGTATCCATCCAATCTGTCACCAGTCTTTGTTCGGTTAATCTTGACATTACGACCAATACCGCGAGAAACACATCCGTCCTTACCGTCACAGACAAACCCAAGACCACCAATCTTAGTCTTACCGGTCACAACTGCCCTGAGAGCATCCATTACGAACTTATTCAATTCATCCAGATCTCTCTTGACATTGACAATCGGAAGAACCTGGGTGGCCCATGAGAACTCACCATTTCCCTTATAGAGATACCGATTTACAGCATTCAAAGCCCTTGCGAACGTTGTGCCACGCTTCTTGATGGTTCTGTCCTCGATTTCTTTCTGAAATGACTTAATGCGAGACTTTGCCAATGTGATATTGTCTTTGTCACGGCTCAGATTCAGCGCAAACCCAAGGAACTTAAACCATTTGCCACGCTCCAGATACTCGACTTTCTTAGGATTAAGTTTCATCTGCATTTCCATCAACATAGATTGCATTTCCGTCATAGCTTCCAGATAGCGGTCACCAATGAACAACATGTCATCGGAATACCTGACATAATATCCCATACTGCTCAGTTTGGTGTCGATGTCGAAGAGAATCACATCTGCCAGCCAACTTGCAACAGAACACCCTTGTTTCAGAGATTGATATGCAGACTGGAGATTTCCATCGGTGTCGAAATAGAGGTTGCTATGATAATACTTTCTCAGGACCTCAATCACCGCGCTCTTACCATATTTCTGTTCAACCATATCGAATTGGGCATCAATGTACTGAATGGGCACCGAATCAAAGTATTTCGAAAGGTCGCTTTTCCACCCCAGTGTATCACTTGTGACTTTGTGAGAATACTTGGCAATATCCTGAACCACCATACCACAACCGATTCCCTTGCGATATGCCTTACAAGACTCATGAACACGGTCTGGAGTCAATTCAAACAGAATATCGTTTGCAATACTGAGAACAATGCGGTCAATCGGCTCATTCACATAGACAGTACGGAACTCCCCAGGCGTATCCTTTGGAATCTCAGCTGTGTGTGGTGGCGCAATCTCATATTTGCCATCTTTCATCAACTGATAAATCTGCGCTCTTGTTTCTTCTTTGGTCAGCTGATAGAGATATGCCTTGTTGATGTCTTTGCCAACACCTTTTTCAATGGCATACTCCCAACGCTGAGGTTCGAAGAACATTGCTAAAATCTTGTCACTCATAAATTATAGAATTGTTCTTGTTGTACCAGCCACTTTCGATGGTCGGCAAACAATTGGTCGATAATTGCTTTATATACGAATACTTCAGTGAGACCATAAGCCTCATTGAGATTAACCCAACAGTCATATTCCAGACCATTGTCATCATCGCTCTCCAGATATACTCGGATGGTTTTATTATCGTTATCCAAATCTACGGATGAACACTCTACCCGATAATACCTGGGAGAAACACCGTCTTGCACAAGAATATGAGGCGCAATCTTCTTGGAGAAGTCGAATAGATACCCAGATCCATTTTCACCGACTTCTCTTTTGAATGACCTAAGAATGGAGAGAATCGATTTACGAATCTCCCCACTCATTTTCTGAAAGTCGATCATACTGCCGGAGCCATTACGTACTGGTCGATGAACTGCACCATAGCCTCATTCTGAGGGAACAACTGAGTGGTGTCCATGAGTTGAGGCTTGTACATATCGTTGGCGATAGAGTAGAAGTCCCAAGCGGTCACTTTCTGATTGTGAGCATTGCGAAGAAGAAGCTGCTCAGTCATGGAGTGAATCTGCCAGTCGTTCAGGGGATACGTACTGCTGAGCTTAATCTCCTTGTACTTTGTGTCGCAAGCTACACGGGTAGCATCCAGCATACCAATCAACATGAAAATCTTGGCAGGAGGAATCACGGTCTGCTTCATACGGGCAATCTTCTGATCATCCTGGAATGTAATGTTGTGAATGTTCTGCATCCACTCAACCACCTTATTGAGAACGTCCTGATACGTGACCCTCTCTCTGATACGGCCCTGACCTCTTGTGTAAGTACGGATGATACGGTCAGCACCCAAAATCGTCTGGTTGTGGCAGATACGGACGTTTCGACCAATGGCAACTTCCAGACCCTGCTGATTGTAACCGATTGCCAGAGACTGATCGCTCTCACCGTCATCGAACCCATTGATGTGGATAGTCGAATAGATACGGCGCACAGTATAGGCAGCTACATTCAGTTCAGCCTGTGGATCGAAAGTCAGCGTCTTGGAAATGTCCTTATTGAGAGACACACCAGGATACTGTGAACCACCAGCCTTAGCAGCGAACATATCGAACACCTCAGGCTCCAAACCGGCATCCTTGACAATATCCATGACACGCTCAATCAACTCGAAGTGGTGAATACCGTGCATAGGCTGACCACCATTCAGCTCACGATTGGTCTTACGAAGTTGCTCCAGTGTGATGTCCTGCGTCTTGAATTCTTCCCAATCCTTGAAGTGGTCTGGGTCATACACAGCAACTGCCGTCTCCTGAGTTGCCTCTACCATTGATTCCTGTGCTACTGTTGGCATTTCAATGCCTTGGTTGAAGTCAATACCTCCAAAAATTCCGTTGTTCATAATCGTAATTGTTTTAAATTTGATTGTTGTTGATGTTAAAAATGGAATGATACTACACCACCGATGTACAGTTTGTCACCAGGCTTGCAGCATTTAAAGAGAGTCAAAGCTAAATCTCCAAGTGGGTCTGGGTCTTGGTCACTGGGATAACCATTAACCCAATCAGTCCAGACATAGCGGTCCCAATTCCTGATGTGGGACTGTTCGCTTATCTTCTTCAAATCCCAGAATGACAAAGAATCATTAGGAGTAAGCTTTGCAGCAGTATCTTGGGCGCACTTAATCCATTCTTTGATAAATTCGTCAGCACCCTTGAATGTCAACTCACGGCCTTTTCTCTCGAAGAACTTCTCGAAAATCGGGTCATTATTCTCGATTGCTTCCATCTGTTCTTCTGGAGTTAGCTCATCATCCATGTAATCGCGCCAGTCATTATAGCACTCTTCTTCGAAGTCAGATGGACTGATGTAATCGTCCTCAGAGATAGGTTGAGTTGAAATCTGAAAAATCTTGTAATGTGACATAGTTTTATCCTATTACTTTTACCATGTTTTCCAATACATACTCTGGAAGGGCTGCAAGATTGATTTCTTTGTAGAAGTCCTCACGAACCCTGCCCTTATTAGTAGTTGCCATTTCAATCATTGGCATTCCAAAGAGAGGTGTGGTGCCAACTCTGTATGTTTCGTTACCATCCACAAATGTGTTACCGACCAAAATCAAGATATTTGCCTTGACCTTGGCAATTCGCTCTTCATGAAGTTTCTCAGCCTTTGCAATAAGGTTATCTGCAACACTCTTGGCTTCTTCGATAACCTCTTTCACGTACTCACTACCGAAATAACCCCAGCATGAATCAACTACATCGCCATCAGGGTCTTCCAGCTGGAATCCGTAAACGTCTCCAGTGTAGTACATATCGAGGGTTTTAACCTCACCACGAAGACAATTAAGAGCTTTTTCACGAACTTCCTTAGTACAGATTTTCTTGCCGTACTCCTTGATTGCGTCTGCTTTTGAGACCGCAATAATTCCGAACAATCCACTGTCCCAAGGGTCATTATATGGGTAGCCACCGTCACAACTAATTGTAAGACCGCTGTGCTCATAGCCACGAATCTTCAACCAAATATAGTTCTTCTTGAATTCATCACTGAGACCAGTTCCTTCGTCATTCAGGATTTCATCAATACTGTGTTTATCTGGGTCATAATTACGACTGTTTGAGTAAATCGTACCCAGATTATCCCATTCTCGCGGAGACTGAGGATCTGTATCGTAGTACACGTTAATAGTGTAACCACGATATTCTTCCGTTTTGTAAAGATAATCGCTTAACATAATTGTGTGATTGTTGATTGTTGTTGATGTTTTATTCTCTGTGCCTGCGCTCCAAGAGAGCCAGGCACAAGAGATAATGGACTAAAGAGATAAAGAGTTAAAATGCGGAGACAGGGCGAACCCTGCCCTCGTTCGTCTTGTTGCCGTTGCTCAGATCGCCAGCGTTGAAGTACACGCCCCAAGCGAGCGTGGCACTGCGAACTGAGCAAGACCAGTACCATTCATCCGCAAAAGGTTCCTGACCGATATACGTAAGAGCCGCATCCAGCTTCCTCTTCAGGGCATACATGAGATACAACTCACCAGCAGACGGAATGTACGTACCCTCTGGGAGATCGATTTTGAGACCCAACTCAATCAATCGTTTTGTCGTAGCCGGTCCCTTGAAATCCTCAGCAGCCTTGTCGTACCAATCCAGATACAGAGATTCATCCTCTTCAGAAGTCTCCATTGAAACATCTGTGAGGTCACACGGATGCAATCTTACACTAAGGTCACCATACTTTGCAACCACAGCTATGGCACCATCCTTGCTATTTTCGCCATTAAACGGCTCAATATGTCCGTCCTCATACAACAGAAAGACACCATGACCATCCACAATCTTGACCTTTGTCTCAGGAATCGGCTGGGCATTCTCACCAATAATGAAGTCGAACGCTTTCTTGG